>Ga0209125_1000285_pt1 | contig 74277 bp, 81 predicted proteins | sample BarGraIncub1131A_FD_184503 | JGI IMG/M metagenome (GOLD analysis project Ga0209125, IMG submission 184503) | Arctic peat soil microbial communities from Barrow, Alaska - Barrow Graham LP Incubations 11-31A (SPAdes) (version 2) | ecosystem: Environmental > Terrestrial > Soil > Wetlands > Peat...
CTATATAATATGCGTATTTGGCTGCGGCCATTTACATAGTTGGTGTTTTTATCGATGAGGGTCCACCCGTTCCCATTCCGAACACGGAAGTTAAGCTCATCTGTGCCGACAATACTTGACTGGCGACGGTCCGGGAAGATAGGTCAATGCCAACATAGCAGTTCTGCTTATGCAGAACTGCTATTTTTTGTTGAAAAAGGGCAATTATGCGAAATATTATGTAAATTATTCTTTAAAACCCATTGCCAATAGATAATTAATTTTATATAATAGCTCCATGAGAATTGAGAGGTGGGATTATTATGGCGCAAGAGTCGACAACTCAAATTTCGAATAAATATTCGGAGTATATTGCTAAATTACCTGGAGTAATAAATGCCAACGTGGTATTTGAATCCGACGAAGTCGAAGAAATCCATGTTCTAGCCGATATGTCGCGTTCACCCAAGCAGATAGTTCGCGATGTTCAGTCTTTGCTTATGGCACAGTTTCAAAAAGAAATAGATCACAGGGTTGTCAGCGTTGCTCAAATCGATTACGACATGCTCCCTACGATAGCAAAGCCGTTACCAAGGCTTGTTATTGAAGCCGTGACAGTCGCGAAGAGAAGAGAATTCACAGAGGTAGAGGTTACGCTCTCCTCAAATGGGAAGATGTTTCTTGGGAAAAAGTCGGCACTGAAGGATAATTACGACCTTTACAGGGGGATCGCTCAGGCTACCTTGAGTGCGGTGGTTATATCCTGTGATCTGCCTCAAGCATATACCGTTTTAGAAGTGCGGTTCATAGAAATTGCCGGAGGGAGACTAGCAATTGTTTGCGTTTCGTTATCTTCGCCCAACAACAATGCGGGGTACCGTTTTTCGGGTACTGCTTTTTCACTTGAAGATGATGCGCTTGCAGTTGTTAAAGCTACTCTCAGTGCAGTGAACAGAAGAATCGGATCTTGCTGATAATTCTGTATTAATTTTGAAAAAGCGGGTTCGTAGATTTAGCGAAGCGGATATAGCCTGTTTATTTAGCGGAACAACAGAGTTCTTTAACAGGAGGCTATGTCATAATGAAAAAGAGTTCTATTATCGCTGCACTGACCGCTCTTGTATCTGTCATTGCTTCTGCAGGCGCTATGTTTTCCTGGAGATAACATTTCTTATTCATTGATTTAGAATTTTACGAACCCGTTTTCTTCTTTGTTTTTTCGTTTTTTTCGACCACTCTGCAAGCAGGATGTGAAGCAAATAGATGAAGCCCGTGGCTAGAATTTACGCAATTTTTATATCGCTGATAGGATTAGCTGTCGGCGCATATTGCGTTTATTACGAAATTATACAGCTTTCTACTATAGCAGACTTGAAAAGTGAGCTAATGCAGCTGTTTGTGTTATTTTTGCTTGCTTTTCTTTGTCGTTGTCTTCCAATATATATCCGGCCCGATTTCGCAATTGATATGGCGTTTATCAGCAATTTTGCCATTTTGCTTTGCAAAGGACCGATTGTAGCTGCGGCAATTATTCTTATTGGATCGCCATTTGTTGTGGTACCTGAACCGGGACCTGAAAAAAAAGTATCGCATATTTTCAATACTGATCCAATAAAAACCGCTTTTAATACCGCAAATTTTACGCTTTCTGTTTTTCTTGGGGGCATGTCGTTTATTTGGGCCGGAGGAACAATCGGAGATCTTTCTTTTCCTGGAGTCCTGCTTCCTTCGGTTGCGATGATACTAACTATCATAGTAGTCAATAGCGTTATATTGCTTTTGCTGTTTAAGCTTAATTCAGGCATTCCGTTCTTTTTATCTCTGATAAAGAATCTCTTTGAGTTTATGCCAAGCGTTTTGGCGGCGGCGCCGATTGGCTATTTTATAGCTAAGTTTATGACAATGAAAGATGGCGCATATCTTGTCATCATGTTCATTCTTCCGCTTATGTTTGCAAGATACGCTTTTTCGCTATACATAGATGCTAAACACAACTATTATGTCATGCTGAAAACGCTAACTTATTCAATTGAGGCAAAAGACGAGTACACCAGAGGACATTCGGAGCGCGTCGAAGCATATGCCAAGATTTTAGCAGGCGAAATGCGCTTTCCCCATTTGCAAATTGAAAATATTTCCGTTGCGGCTTTGCTCCATGACGTGGGCAAGATTGGAATCGACGAGAGTATTCTAACAAAACCGGCACCTTTATCGCCCGAAGAAAAGGAAATTATGCACAAGCATCCCCAGATTAGCGTCCACATCTTAAAAGAGGTTAAGCTTGCTCCGATTGTATTCGATATGATATTGCACCATCACGAGAGATATGACGGAACCGGGTATCCTTTCGGTATGCTTGGAGAGAGTCTGCCTATTGAAGTGTTTGTTCTTAGTGTGGCCGACACTTACGACGCAATGACCAGCACAAGACCTTACAGCCCGGGACTTTCGGCTGAGCAGGCTAAGCAGATTATTATCGACGAAAAAGGAAAGCAGTTCCATCCAAAGGTTGTTGATGCGTTTGTCAAGGCGTACGACAAGGGTAAAATGACCCTAATTGAAAGAAATTATGGGGATCGTGGGCTGTATTTTCAATAAAATAAATTGAATTTTCGCGTTGGGGGCTATACCATATTTCAAACAGTCGGCGAGAGCTATGGGGATAATCAATGCTATTATTTTTAAGTGTTATTTTGGGGCTTGCTGTCGGCTTTATCAGAAAGGGCGATATCTTCCGTTTGACCAACTTACGCGGACTTTGGCTTGTGATTTTCTCTATGGCGGCAATCCTGCTAATAAAATATTATCCAGCTATTCCGTACGCATACAAAGTTGTGGCGACTACGCTTTCGTATTTGTGCGTAATAATTTTTGCAATCTTAAATCGTAAACATATAGTGCCGTCAGCATTCTTGGGACTCGGCACGCTGAGTAATTATCTTGTAATCGCATGTAACAGCTTTCGTATGCCCATTTCAGCGAAGGCGCTTTTGATATATCCGACTATGACCGCAGAAGCGGTATTATCGCAGCGTGCAAACTATTTTGTTGCGATAGACGGAGCCAGACTGATGTTCCTAGGCGATGTTATCTATATCCCGATAAAGATTTTCGAAGGGTTCTTAAGCGTTGGTGATGTGTTTATTGCAATCGGCATGTTCCTGCTGATCGTTCAGGTTATGGTCAGAAACGACATGGACCGCAAACGCGTTGCATGAAATACGGCATAAAAATAAGTTCCCCTGCAAACCGAATGGTTTATAGGGGAACTAAACTATTTTTCGATAAGCTTCATAACGACATGCGAACACAGAAGCATTCCTGCAGTTGCCGTGACCCAAACAAGGCTGCCCGGTACGCTGCGACGACCCGGAGGAGGCTCCTCAGTACATTCCGGCTTGAGAGCCAACTCATTGCTGTAGACAACAGACAGATGGTTAATTCCGCGCTTGTGAAGCTCTTTTCTGACCACTCTTGCCAGAGGACAGTTTTCGGTTTTTGAAATATCGGTTATTTGTAGGGCTTCTGCGTTGGTTTTGTTGCCGGCACCTAGAGCGGATATTATGGGAATGCCGCGGCTTATTGCAGTTTCTATAAGGTCAAGCTTACAGGCAACCAAATCAATGCAATCAACGATATAATCATAGCGTGTGACAAAAAACTGCTCCCTTGTGGCCGCTTCGTATCGCGCAACTATCGGAATTGCGCGAACATCGGGGTTAATATCCTTTAGACGCGCCTCCATGACCTCAGCTTTAGCTTTTCCCAGCGTCGAATATGTCGCGACGAGCTGACGGTTAATATTGCTCTCGCCCACGGTGTCTTGATCAATCAAGGTGATTTCGCCCACGCCTGAGCGGCAAAGCGCCTCGGCGCACCAGCTTCCGACACCGCCCAATCCAAAAATGGCAACCTTGCTTTTTTTGAGCTTTTCCATAGCTTCCGCGCCAAGCAGCATTTCCGCTCTTAAAAACTTTTCCGACATTTTGACCTCCCGCATAAAAAAGCTGGTTTTTGTCCGCTAGAATATTTCTATGCTATTCACTTAGTTCAAGGGCAAAAGGGTAAATCGAAAAAACCGCCGCGGCACAGATACGCTCCGAACCGCGGCAGAATTGTATAATGGCCTATTTTACCAAAAATTCGGTTAAGCCTTTTTTAACCTCATAATTTGCCAGAACAGAGTCTTTCCAAGCGGTATAGTCCTTATCGCGAACAGCGGTTTCAGCAAGTGTGTCGCAATAGAGCGAACCCTCTCCAACAAAGTAAATTACGTGGTAACCGACGTAGCTTCCCTCGTTATATACGATGGTGGTGTCGCCGGTCTTTCTTCCTTCGGCAAAGCACCAGTCGTTAAATTCGGTAACCATCTGGCCCTTGTATACGTTTTCATAAAGACCGCCGTTGGTATTGGAACCCGTGTCTTCGGTGTTGGCATTTGCGAGGGTGGCAAAGCTATCCTCTGTTGCGTTTCCTGCTTTCCACGCCGCTAGAAGATCATCGGCCTTCGACTTGGCAGTGGCCTTTGCTTCATCGGAGTATGTACCGTCTTCAGAGGCAACAGCCTTTATCAGAATATGGCGGACATTAACAGTTTTGTAGTTGTTGTCATCACGGGAGATGTAGTAAAGTGTATAGTAGCCGGTGTCTGTTTCAATAACGGTTGTGTCGCCCTCGACACGGCTTGCATCCTTAAGCCAATCGGCATAGGCAGCGGTTAAGGAGCTTCCCTGTGTGGTGGATTCGGAAGCTGTTGCCTGCGTCTCGGCAAGTACTGCCTGCTTGAACGTGTCGACAGAAGTTGCCGCGGCAACTATGGAATCAGCCTTAGCTTTTGCGCTTGCCATTGCGGCGGCAACTGCCTCGGCGTCCGGAGAAGCAGAGGGAGAGGCGGCAGCAGAGGCCTCCGGCGAAGCGGAAGCGGTGGCAGTATCTGTGCTTGTGTCGGGTACGGAACCGTCAACAAGGTAGCTGATGTACGTATATTTGTCAAGATTGTCCTTGTTCTCGGCATAATATGCCTTGATATCATCGCTGGTATAAGTAAAGGAATCGTTCTTCTGTTTGGCGTAAGCCTGAGAAACATAGTATTTTTCTAAAAGCCCACTTATTTCATCAACAGTGCTGCCCTTACCGTAAACGGAGGCAAGATATGCGTCTGCGCTGGAATAATCGCTTCCCTCGTAGCTTGTCTTCAGGTTTGCAATACTGGAGTCCAGAGAGGTCTGATCCTCATCGCTTAACACGAAGCCGCTTTTTTGCGCTTCGGCATACAAAGCGGTAATCTCTTTCATTGTGCTCTGAGCCGATTCTTTAAAGTAGTCTGCCCATGTTTTTCCGTCTTCGTATGTCTGCGAATCGAGTGACTTTGTGGTATCAAGACCGATATATGAGATGTAGTCACCATACTGGCTTACAAAGTTGTTGTACGTTGTTTTATAGAAAAAGCTGTATTCTGCTGCGGTATAGTTCTGATTACCGATTTTTAAAGCGGAGAAGGTAGAGTAGAGCAAATTTGAACTAATAAAAAAAACGATAGCAATTGCGACAACAACGACAATACTCACGCCCGTCTCGGTTCTGTGTCTGCGCTTTAAAGCTTCTTCGGCTTTCTGCTGAGCGATTTGACGCTTGTCCTTGCCTTCTTCACGCAGCGCCTTACGAGCCCTTTTTTCCTGCGATGCACCCATATTATATAATCATTCCTTTACTTCTTTTTAGAATATACGCTATGTGATTATAACCCAAATAACTTCCGGTTTCAAGAGCAAATATATGCCAATGTTTAAGCAGCTTTTACAAAACATTATGTTTTGCAGATTGAGCAACCTTAAGCGGCAAAATGTGCTCGACATTTTTAGGCAATATTTTCCGAGATTTTTAATTGACAAACACATATGAATGTGCATAACCCTGTTGGAATGTTCAAAAACCGCCCTATTTGTGCATCATACGCGGACAAATTGAAAAAAACACTATTAAACACAAGTTGTTGAATGAGAATAAACGTGGTAAAATAAGTATTAGAGTCATTGGCAATATCAGATTAATACAACATTTTTAATTATAAAGGAAGATAATAATGATAAATCGAACTAATGAGCCGAGCAATCTGCGGCTGGCCGTTCTTATTGACGCAGATAATGCCCCTCGCGACTGCCTGAGAGGTGTTATGGAGGAAGTGGCAATTTACGGAACTCCGACAATAAAGAGGATATACGGAGACTGGACAAGTCCGAATGTCGGAGGCTGGAAAACGAGCCTTCTGGAAAACGCGGTCACACCGATTCAGCAATACGGCTACACCACAGGCAAAAATTCCACGGACTCCGCCATGATTATTGACGCCATGGACATTCTTTATGCTGGCAAAACAGACGGCTTTGTTCTGGTTTCCAGCGACAGCGATTTTACGCGCCTTGCTATACGTCTTCGCGAAGCCGGAATGCGAGTCATCGGTATCGGTGAGCGCAAGACGCCGAGCCCCTTCATCGTGGCCTGCGACAAGTTCGTATATATCGAAATTATACGTGATAGTTACAATAAGGAGAAAAACGAGGAACTGGCAAAAGCGGCGGTGGCTGTTCCCAAGAAGACAAACGCAAAAGCAGTTGCACCCTCTGAGAAGAATGCTTCAAGCACGTCGCATAAGATTATTCCCGATAGTATAGTCGCACTTATTGCGGATTCCGTTGCCGACATTGCCGATGATGACGGCTCATGTGATTTGAGCTATCTGGGCAATCTAATAATCAAAAAACAGCCTGACTTTGACTCACGCAACTATGGGTTTGGCAAGCTCAGTACAATGCTGAAGGCTCTGCCGAGGTTTGAACTTGAGGTTCGACCGACTGCCGATCCCAACTATAAAACAATGTATATAAAGGACAAGGAAGCATAAAGTGAAAACAACCAATGCACCCAAGAAAAAGAAACACAAAGGCCTTGTTGTTCTATCAGCTGTTCTGCTGCTTACTACAGTGGCGCTTTTGGACAGCCGGTTTCGGATTGTTGACACCGATTACGAGCTTTCGTATAATAATCTTCCCAAGAGCTTCGACGGTTATCGTGTGGTTCAGATTTCCGACTTACATATGGAGCAATTTGGTGAAGACAACGAAAATCTAATTAACATGGTAACGGAACAAAACCCGGATATAATAGTTTTAACGGGAGATATACTCAAGCGCCATTTGGCTAATACACCCTTGAACCAGGTGGAGACAATCAGACCGTTTCTTGAAAAGCTTTCCAAAATTGCACCCTGCTATTTCGTAAGCGGCAACCACGAGTGGGCAAGCGGAGAAATTAACAAGCTGACCAAGTTGCTTGAAGAGCTTAACATAGTTTATCTGCACAACGAATTTGTCCTTTTGGAAAAAGCCGGTGAGAGTTTCGTGCTTGCCGGGGTGGAAGACCCCAACGGACCCGCGGACATGATGAAGCCGGATGAGCTCGCCGACAGTATAGCTCAAAGCTACCCCGACAAATATACGCTGCTACTTGCGCACCGAAACGATTGGATGACAAAATATCCCGATTTGAAGGTGGATACTATCCTATGCGGGCACGCCCACGGAGGGATCGTGCGGCTGCCATTTGTGGGAGGAGTTCTCGGCACGGATATGGATTTATTCCCAAAATATGATGCAGGAGTTTTTAACGAAGGAAACTACGATATGGTTATCTCCAGGGGCTTGGGCGGATACTTGGCCATACCCAGATTCTTGAATAATCCCGAAGTCGTTACAGTGGTTTTGAAAAAATCTTAAAAAGTTTTCTAAAATAGTGTCATAAGCATAGGTCTCCCGCATATAAATATAGAGTACGCAAATTCTATATTTGGGGGCAAAAATATGGGGGAAGACATAGACGATCTCATATACGGCGATGCGGAGACGGTGACGAGTGAAAGATAATAAATACCCCGAAAAAGAGAGTCTTTCTTTTCGGGGTTTATTTTTTTGAACTTTTATATTGGCAGAGCGGGAAAGATACTTTTCAGCAAAGCGAAAAGTATCGGAAAAAATATTGCAGGGAGCAGATTGCCGACCTTGATTTTCTTGCCGAAAATCATGTTTATGCCGATTGCGAAAATTAGGATTGAACCGATGCAGGACATCTGGGGAATAAGTGCAGGATATGCGTCAAGAGAGGGCTTAACAAATTGGGCCAAAATAGTAATTCCGCCTTGATAGATTAGAAGCGGTACAGCGGACATCGCAACTCCAAAGCCGAGCGAAGCCGCCAATAATACCGAACTAATGCCGTCGAGCACCGATTTAGCAAACAATGTGGTGTAATCACCCGATAGTCCATCATTGAGTGAACCGACGATAGCCATTGCACCGACGCAAAACAGTGTGGAGGCAGTAACAAAGCCGTCCACAAAGGTGTTGCCCGCAAGCTTTTTAGGCATTTTGCCCTTTATCCATTCGCCGAGATGGTCAAGCCGTTTTTCAATATTTAGAAGCTCACCGGTGACTGCTCCCAGAACAAGGCAGAGAACCATCATCATTGTGTACTGGGTGGTTAGGGCGCCGTTTTCAATGACGAGGAAACCCGCAAGCGCACCGCCAAGACCGATAAAGATAACAGCAAGACCGACCGCGGAAAAGATAGTTTCCTCGAAGCGCTTAGCAAGGCCGCCCTTTATAAGAAGCCCTATAACCGCGCCAATGATAATGGTTGAACAGTTTACTATTGTTCCGAGACCGTGCATAATGTTGTTCCTCTTTCTATATGTGCCTGCAATATATGCTTAAGTTCATTCCAAAAGCATCCGCGCCGAAGCGGACGCGGTGCGTTTGGTCGTTATATTGAGCCAAATCAGCGCTTAACAAAACAAAAATTGATGTTGAGCAAATGAGAGCAAACGGGAGAAAAACGGAGAAATTCAAAGCTCTTGCGGATGTATTTGTTTTTTGGAGAAATTAGGTGTTGACACACCTTTGGCAGTGTGGTATAAAAATAAGGCACCGCTTAAGAATCTCTCGTATTCTTGACTATTCTAACGGTGTGGCAGGTAATTGTCAAAGTTTTTAACGGCTTGTTTCAAAAAAAGCCGTGCAGGACAGCTACGGGACGGAACTTCAGCCCTTAGGCTGCCCAAATAAAAGTTTGTAAAGCCAATCTCACTACATTTATATGGAGGCAGAAAAAATGTCCACTTACATGGCAAATGCGGACACCGTTACCCGTAAATGGTATATCCTTGATGCGGCAGGCAAGCCCATGGGTAAGACAGCGGCTCTCGCTGCTGATCTTCTCCGCGGAAAGCTCAAGCCCACCTATACACCACACGTCGATTGCGGTGATTTCGTAATCATCATCAACGCAGAGCAGGCAGTTCTCACCGGCAAGAAGTTGGAGCAGAAGTACTACTACACCCACTCCGGCTATGTCGGAGGATTAAAGGCTGTTCAGTATAAGCGCCTTATGAACGAGAGACCTGAGTTCGCAATGGAGCTTGCAGTAAAAGGCATGCTTCAGAAGAACAAGCTCGCCAGCGCACAGCTGACCCGTCTCAAGTTGTTCCGCGGAGCAGAACACACCCATCAGGCACAGCAGCCTGAAATCTGGAATCGCTAAAGGAGGAGAATGAACATGTATCAGAGTAAAAAGCCTTATATGTACGGCACCGGCAGAAGAAAGTCCTCCGTGGCCAGAGTTCATCTGTTCCCGGGCGGAACAGGAAAAGTCACAGTCAATAACCGTGACATCGATGATTATTTCGGACTTGACACCCTCAAGTTCATCGTTCGTCAGCCCCTCGTTACCACTTCCAATGTCGACAAGTACGACATTGAAGCAACCGTAACAGGCGGCGGCGTAACTGGTCAGGCAGGCGCCATCCGTCATGGCATCGCAAGAGCGCTTCTTCTTGTGGACGAGGCATATCGCCCCGCTTTGAAGGCTGCGGGCTTCCTTACCCGTGACCCAAGAATGAAGGAGCGCAAGAAACCCGGACTCAAGGGCGCACGTAAGGCACCCCAGTTCAGCAAGAGATAACTATATCAACAAAAAGCCCTGTAATCTCAATGATTACAGGGCTTTATTTGTGCCGTTTGGCGCAAGTCTGGTGCACGATTATACAAGAGTTATAAGACGGTATCAAATCTATTGGAGGGACTCGATGCTTTTACTGGTATCAAGTCTCTTCCAATAGACAGCTGAAATTGGGAAATTATGTACATTATTGCCGGTAATTGCTATAATAATTATACAGATTAATTTCAATCAGAAATTATTGCTTAACCCACGCAACAAGGAGGCAGAATTAGGCATGAAAAAAATACTTATTATAATAATTCCAGTCTTAATAATTATTGCGGTTACATTAGGATTATACTTTCTGCCTATCTCCCATATCATAAATACTACAACCGATGGCTATATTATTTATCAGAGTGGGTCTGACATGAATTGTAGCGTAACCATTACAGGAGAATATCGGGACTATTTATTTTACAACGATAATGGCAGAGACGTATTTAATGGCACAATATATGTTAACAGCGCAAAAATAGGTATTGGTAATGACCCAATCGTTTTTAGCGGGGAGGCAGGGAATACCTTTTACAGATCATCATCAACTGATGAAAGTGGTAACGATACAATATTGCGCATAGGTGATGAGCTTCTCAATAAAAGGTGCGATACAGTAGTGATATCATGTTACTATGATAGTTTAAATAATACTGACACTGCAGATGAAACGTACCATTGCCTTATCATCGCACCAGCCAAGAATTTGAATGATGCCAATGACATAATAGCGTGAACTACTCATGACTAAAGTCACGAGAATGCGGCCACTAATTTTTCAAAAGATGCTTGGAGCTTTTCGCGGTGCTGCCTGCTGTTCAAAATATATGGATAAAATAAGGCAAACATGATATGATTCAATGTAGTTAGACAAGCTTGTCTTTCATGTTCACAAATAAAAATTGAGGTGATATCATTGAAAGTTCTGATGATTAACGGTAGCCCGCATAAAGAGGGCTGTACCTATACTGCGCTGAAAGAAATCGAAAAAGAATTACACAAAATGGAGATTGAAACAGAAATTGTGCATATCGGCGTGCAACCGATTCGAGGCTGTACTGGCTGCAACAAGTGCAAAGACGGCAGATGCATTTTCAATGATGATATAGTTAACCGTCTACTTGAAAAAGCCGGGACCGCCGATGCCTATATTTTTGGTTCTCCGGTGCATTATGCGGGAGCCTCGGGAAGTCTTACATGCGTGCTGGACAGGTTCTTCTACGCCGGTAAAAATCATGACTATAAACCGGGTGCGGCGATAGTCTCATGCAGAAGAGGTGGCGCAACAGCGGCGTTTGAGCAGCTTAATAAGTACTTCACCATTAAGAATATGCCTGTTGTTTCTTCGCAGTATTGGAATATGGTGCACGGAAACACGCCGGAAGAGGTCGTGCAGGATTTCGAGGGCATGCAGATTATGAGAACTCTGGGCAAGAACATGGGCTGGCTTTTAAAGTGCATTGAAGCCGGCAAAAAAAGCGGCATTTCTCTGCCTGAAAAAGAGCCTCAGATAATGACTAATTTTATTAGATAGGCTCAAATATACCAAAGCAGCTCGACGCAAACGCGTCGAGCTGCTTTCTCACATGAAAAACAATCCGTCTGTTCATTGAACAATATCCTCACACAGCCAATAGCGTTTGAGATGATTATATGAAAGATATGCCACAACAGAAGTTATAAGCATTTCGGGCAGCATATATGAGGCGTTATACGCCAAAGACCACACTGGTGCAGCCCATCCAAGCTCGTTGGGAAAAAGTGCTTCCCATATCAAAACTCCGCTTATAAAGTGACACACAAAGCGCGCCAAGAATGTTATCGTAATTCCTAAGACGATTGCCTTGCGACGACTTTTAACCACTTTGTTGAAGCAAGAGGAAAATCCTAGCACAGAATATGCCAGTATGTAGTCGAAGAAAACAATTCCTGCGGCACTCAATGCCGTAGGCGCATATTGAACATTGTTTATACCCAGAAGCATTTGAAGCAAGCTGTATACGAACGACGAAAGTATGCCCCATTTTGTGCCATATCGCTGGGTTATCATAACCATAGGCAGCATACTGCAAAATGTTATTCCGCCTCCAAGTACCCACGGACCTTGAAAAGTGAACAGAGAAAGAACGGTGCCTATTACGATGAGCATTGCACTTTCTGCAATTCGTTTGGGCGTTGATTTCATGAAAATTCCCTCCAATTAATTCGTTATGCGGCTTCTCTGCCGGACACGGCTGATGAGACGTTTTCTAATGCAAAGCATAAAAAATTCCGCTATTGCTGGTATTGCAACGCGGACTATCAAGGAATATTCCATTGATTCCTACGCCGGCATTACCCGGATCAGGTTCGAGAGTCCCAAGCGTGATAGCTTGATCTCAGCCGACATACGTCAGCACCCCTTGTGTTCCTACACAATTTGTATTGTAACAAAATAACCTAATCATGTCAAGGCAGAAACATCGTTATTCTATGATTTTCATTCGACCGTTCCTGCGGTCTTGCTGAAAAAATATGCAAAGTACACTTGACAAATAATGCAAAGCGTACTATGCTATAAATGCAAAGCAAGCTAAGCATAATTATTGGAGTATCGGAGGCGAGTGATTGAGAACAAGAATTAAAGAGCTACGGAAAGAGCGAAAACTATCGCAAGAGGAACTGGCCTATGCTGTGGGTACTACGAGGCAGACTATTACCTCAATTGAGGTTGGGAAATATACCGCCTCGTTGCAGTTGGCATACAGGATTGCGAAATATTTTGGATTAACAATTGAGGAAGTATTTGATTTTACGGACGTGGAGGTTTTTGAAAATGACTGAATATAGAAAAGTATTAAAAAACAGATTGATTATTCTGGTGATATGCACACTGGGATCCGTGGCAATTGTTGCAATAGGGACACTTTTAACAAGCCAAGCCGAAACTGCCAGCAGTACTTTTGCCGACGGATTTGTAAAAGGATTCCCACTCGGCTTATTCACTGGATTTGTTGCGATGATGTTGGTTTTCATCTTACGATATATCAGAGCACTGAATAAAGAAGAGTTTCTTAAAAAATTGTACATTTCGGAGAACGATGAACGCAAAAAAATGATTCGTCAAAGCGCAATGGGAAAGAGCTTTTTCTTTACTGTCGGATTTCTGGTTGTTGCGGTAACCGTTGCGAGCTTTTATAATAACATTGTAACTATAACGCTTATGGCAGTGCTGTCTGTCCATACACTTTCCGGAGCAATTCTTAAGATGTACTATTTTTTAAAGTATTGAAGCGAAGAAGTCAATTATTGCGTATTTATCTTCGACAAAGGAGACTACATATGAAGGTTAATAATATAGACAATTTACCGCCAGAGTTTATATGGCGCGACTCAATCGGACTGGTTACATCGTCTTCGCTGAGAAAGCCCACTCCGTAAGGGGTGGGAGTGCCAGAAAGTCACTTGGCGCAGATGCCGGAAGCAGTAAGCGCTAAGTCAATATTGATAGTGTGCCGCACGGAGGCTACAGCACAAAATATCACAATCATTCACAGCAGGAGCAGTTCTTCCTCGTCTTGGAGGGAGATGGCATATTACGGCAAAACAACGGAAAAATTGCTGTGTCAAAGGGAGACTTTATCGCAAAACGAGCAGCAGAAGGTGCTGCACGTACATTTTACAATTCCGGCACGGAAGCTCTGGTGATGTTGAACGTGGGAAAGAATGAGAAAGAAGACACCTGCTATTATCCAGACGAAGACGTTTATTTGCACAAATCTAATGGGCAGAGGCGAGCGAATAGGGGCGGAGAAATAGATAACGCATGGTCGTCAGATCCCAATCCTGATAAAGTAAAATTAGCACAATGCAGCCGTTGGGTAAATCAGAAAGCTGCCGCCTTTTCCGCTTGAAAATAAATAATAAGTGTGCTAAAATACAATTATCGAGTAGCGAAATGCGTAAGTCCAGATAGAGGATTTACGCAGTTTTTGCTACTCATTTTTATTATGTATGTGGCTTATCAGTGCGAATCCGGCTGATGAACTGTGCGCTTATCTATTTTGGAGGGAACAATTATGCCTAAAACAAAAAGTCAGAAAATCCTATTTTCAATTATGATGTCATTTATGATGGTATATGGCATGGAGGTCTATAACGGGGCGTTAATTCACAAAGGACTGACAAATGCGCTTTTTTTATTGCATGTTGGTGAGCTTTTGCTGCTGATGCTGTCGGTTGTCGTTTTGGAAACCTTAATAGGCGGACCGCTTGCGCGAAGGCTAGCCTTCGGATTTGTTGATACTAAAAAGGACAGACCGATAGCGGTCGTTTTGGTAGTTCAGATTATGACAGTGAGTATAATGTACCCTATGATGAGTCTTGTGGCGACTATCATTTTCAAGGGCGAATTCAGCATACAGATTTTTGCGAAATGGGTACAGACCCTCGCGATCAATTTCCCAATGACATTTTGCTGGCAGATATTTATAGCGGGTCCGCTAGTGCGTCTTATTGTCGGGCGTTTCGCTGTAGTGACAAAGGGCAAATTTTAAAAATCAATTTGACTTTATAAATTGCAGTGGATATTATTAGCGTAACAATAATATATTAAGAAGGTGCCGTCATGAGAAGAAAAGACAGAGAAGTTTCTAATTTCGAGGATATACGGAGCATTATAGAAAAATGCAAAGTGTGCCATCTGGCGATGGTGGATAAGGGCATGCCCTATGTTGTTCCGCTTAGTTTTGGTTATATAATAGAGAAAAATGAGCTTACGCTCTATTTCCACAGCGCGAAAGAGGGGCGCAAGATCGATATTCTTCACGATAACGATGCGGTCTGTTTTGAAATAATGAGTGAAGGTAAGCTTGGTTCTGTCGAAAATCCTTGCAGGTCGGGCTATTTCTTTGAAAGCGTTATAGGATTCGGGCGAGCGGAGTTTATCGAAAATGTCGATGAAAAGTGCAAGGCGCTTACGCTTTTAATGAAGCAGCAGACGAATCAGGAATTTATCTTCACGCCTGAGCAAGCGGACACCGTCTGCGTGTTTAAGATTGTGTCTAAAGATTTCACCGGCAAAAAAAAGCCGGAACCCAACAAGTTGGCAAATAATAGGGAGGTTCAATAATGGAAGCAATTTATAAAAGAAGAAGCGTAAGAGATTTTCTCGAAAATGAAGTTGAAGAGGAAAAAATCGAACAATTATTGCGGGCGGCAATGACGGCTCCAACGGCAGCGAATCAAAGGGAGTGGGAATTTATTGTTGTAACCGAAAAGGCCCTGCTTGAAAAGCTCTCGACGGCAACGCCTTATTCCAAACCGGTGGCAAAAGCACCCTTGGCGATTGTCATGGTAAGCAATTTCAGAAAAACGATTTTCCCCGCATGCTGGCAGCAAGATTTGGGCGCGTGCGCGGAGAATATTTTGCTCGAAGCGGTGCATCTGGGTTTGGGCGGAGTCTGGATAGGGGTTGCACCCGAAGATGAAAGAATGAAACATGTTTCAGACATTTTTTCGCTGCCTGAGGATGTTAAGCCATTTTCAATAATAGCTTTGGGTTACCCGCGCGATGATATATCCCAGAAGGACAGATATGAACCGGAGAAAGTTCATTACAACAAGTATAGTTGAAGGGAAACACAAGAATGCTGAAAAAGGTTAATCTTAAACAGGAAGTCAATTCCGCCGAAGGACTGTATTTATATAAGAAAATCGGACGTTTGAACGGGCATGTGCTGAGTGCAGTTCATGTGGAAAACCGCACCTTGGATTTTCATGTGCACGAAGAGTCCGACGAAATGTTCTTTGTAATAGAGGGAACGTTCCAGCTTGAAACCGAAGACGGAATGCTCTGTGTTAACGAGGGAGAATTCGTTATAGTTCCCAGGGGAACAAGGCACAGACCTGTGGTCGAATCACTTGCGAAATTTATGATGATTGAGCTGGAAGGAACGCTGAACAAAGAAAACAGCGGAGATTTATACGAGGAGTAGCGGACATTTGCGTTAGTAACTCGGTTGAAGAGGAAGAATTTATGACGAGTTTGTATTTTGTGAGACATGCCCAGCCAAATCATGATAGGGAAGATGACAGAACCAGACAACTGACGGGAGAAGGACTTGCAGACAGCGGAAAAGTAACAGAATTTCTAAAAAACGTCAAAGTGGACAGCTTTATATCAAGCCCGTATACAAGAAGCTTTGATACTATTAAAGGCAGCGCAGACGAGAAGAAAATGACAATCATGATCGATGAAAGACTAAGAGAACGCAAAAACGGGCCTGAAAGCAATGTCTTCGGAATGTATCAGAAGCGTTGGAACGATTTCAATCTCCATGAAGACGGCGGCGAATCATTGAATATGGTCCAGATGCGAAATGTGGAAGCTGTTGCTGATATTCTTGAAAACCATCCGGATGAGAATGTCGTTATTGGAACGCACGGAACGGCACTCAGTACGATTCTGAATCATTATAAGCCGACCTTCGGCTGCGAAGATTTTCTGAGAATTGTGGACTACATGCCATACATAATACGCCTCGATTTCGTGGGGCAGGCATTTGTCTGGGAAGAGGAACTGCTTATTGTTGAGAAGGAATTCAAAGGAAAGAAAAGAGCGGACAAAAAGTAAGTAATGGAAAAGGGACATATCTTGTAGGCGAATTATGCATTCCCCGACGATGTTTCGTCGGGGAATGCATGGTCCTTACATTATAAACCATGTTTGTAACGTTTTGTATGGGGTGTTGGCTGCAGGAATAAATCCGGCTTGTACAATGTGTGCAAAACGACGATAATTGTGAACAATTCATAAAAAGTATTGACATAATGTCGGAATGGTTGTATCTTATAACCAGAGAAAGGGTGTTCCCAATGTGGAGTCTGAGCTCAAGTTAGGCACCTTCTCTTGCACAGGTTCGGCAATATCCGAAATCTTTATCCCCCATGCTGTTCTCACTATTGTGAGAGATATGGAAGTTCAGGCGGCTGAAACGGAGGATTCCGCTTCGAATTCGCCAAGAGCTTAAGCGATGTGGCATACGGTGTGTAAAGGATGGTTAAGCGTCGAACTCGAGCAATACCCGAAGAAGTGAGGTAAACCAAGCCGAATGATTGAAAAAACCGAACAAACGTAGCCCCCTGTTCACGTTGGATGAGCAGGGGGTTGTGTTGTTCTTATGTGTTTACTCCAAAAATGTTGCTTCGGGTGCGCGTCGTCTATGACCTTTTTTGTCTGCAGTTATCCCGATTAAAATACGTATTTTAGTACCAGTAGCAACACAACTCCGGGAAGACCCAATATTCCGGCTACCAAGCAGTTAATAAGGTTGACAGTTAGACTCAGCCCGACTAAACCACCGAAGAAGTTCAAAATAACAAGCGCTATAAAGCCGCCGACCGCGTTTAACAGGAGCTTGAACGCCCACTTGAGCGGCGTTTTGATTATTTTGAAGAGCAGAACGACCAAAATGATGCAGATGACTACTGCACCGACAGTGAGAAAACTAAAAGACGGCATATTGTTCTCCTTGTTATGTAGTGTGCGCTCAATAATAGCTGTCGCGATAATGCTTGAGCGCAGTGTTGAAGCGTGACCGGAGGGCGCTTATCTCAAAGATGCAGGCGTCCAGAGAGTCGGGGTCAGTTGTGCTGTTAAATTGTGTATAGGCTTCGTCAAGGCTTGAGCGTATGCATCCGATTTCACCGGCATAGTGTTTCAGTTCGGACCTTCTTGCCTTTTCGTTTCGCTTGGTTTTTGGCATATTTTCCTCCCGCTTTAGTTTGCGGCGCAAAACACTGATCGACAGCAATTCAAAAACGGATTGCCTTCGGTCATTTTTGTGCGTCTGCACGCATTCAGATGACAGTTTTCTCAAGCGCTTATTGCGCCTATGAAATATTATCTCCGAAGCAAGCGGAATTTAACCGGAAAACGCGAGAAATGCGGGCTTTGCGAGCTTGTTGTATTGCTTGATTTTTTGGGAAACATAGGATATACTATATGAGTTAAGTTGATATATGATTCGCACAACATCTTGTGATTTTATAGGCAACAAAAACTCCGCAATAAATTTCTTGCAGGCGCATGGGAGGTTCTATGAAGAAAGCCACAACTGCAGAGTATGGCAATACAAGTATATCACAGCTCAAGGGCGCGGACAGAGTTCGCAAGCGTCCGGCCGTAATATTCGGTTCGGATGGGCTAGAGGGCTGCCAGCACGCGGTTTTCGAAATTCTATCGAACGCGATTGATGAAGCCCGAGAGGGACATGGTGACATTATAACAGTAACTCGCTATTCTGACAAGTCCATCGAAATAGAAGATTTTGGGCGCGGCTGTCCGGTTGACTGGAACGAAAATGAGAAACGCTATAACTGGGAGTTGGTCTTCTGCGAGCTTTATGCCGGCGGAAAATATGCAAACGATGAGGGTGAGAGCTACGAATATTCCCTGGGACTAAACGGACTTGGTTCCTGCGCAACGCAATATGCCAGCGAATATTTCGATGCGGTTATATACCGCGACGGCACGAAATACACACTCCACTTTGAAAAAGGCGAGAACGTAGGAGGTCTTCAAAAAGAGCCTGCCGACCGCAAGAAAACAGGTTCGCTTTTTAGGTGGAGACCCGATCTTGCGGTTTTCACGGACATTGCGGTGCCTGTCGAGTACTTCAACGAAACGCTCCGCCGTCAGGCGGTTGTAAATGCGGGTATACTGTTCCGCTTCCGTAACCAGACATCGGACGGGAAGTTTGAAACGCTGGAGTACATATACGAAAACGGAATTCTGGACTACATTAACGAAATAGCGGGCGAGGAAACAATCTCCGTACCCGTATTCATCGAAACTGAGCGACGGGGCCGTGACCGCGAGGACAAGCCCGAATACAAGGTCAAGCTTACGGCATCCTTCTGTTTTTCAAACACGGTCAACTGCATTGAGTATTACCACAACTCCTCGTGGCTTGAGTACGGCGGCGCACCGGAAAAGGCGACAAAAAGCGCGTTCACCTTTGCAGTTGACGCATACATCAAAAAAATCGGTAAATATCAGAAAAACGAGAGCAAAATCAGTTTTCAGGATATTTCCGACTGCCTCATTCTGGTTTCAAACTGCTTTTCCACACAGACCTCGTACGAGAACCAGACGAAAAAGGCCATCAACAACAAGTTCATACAGGACGCGATGACGGATTTTTTCCGCACACAGCTTGAGGTCTATTTCATTGAGCACAAAGCGGAAGCGGATAAAATCGCGGAGCAGGTGCTTATCAACAAGCGCAGCCGTGAGCAGGCCGAAAAGGCAAGGCTTAACATCAAAAAGAAGCTTTCCGGCTCGGTAGATATTTCAAACCGCGTTCAGAAATTCGTTGACTGCCGCACAAAAGACATAGACAAGCGTGAGATTTACATCGTTGAGGGCGACTCGGCTCTGGGTGCCTGCAAACTTTCGCGGGACGCTGATTTTCAGGGTATTATGCCCGTGCGCGGTAAGATACTAAACTGCCTGAAGGCGGACTACGCAAAGATTTTCAAAAGTGAAATCATTACCGATTTGATAAAAGTTTTAGGCTGCGGAGTTGAGGTCGAAAAAGGACGGGGCAAGGACTTGAGCACCTTCGAGCTGGACGGTCTGCGTTGGAATAAAATCATCATCTGCACCGACGCCGATGTTGACGGATTCCAAATCCGCACACTGATTCTGACCATGATATACCGACTGATGCCGACTCTTATCAAAGAGGGCTTTGTTTATATAGCAGAGACACCGCTATATGAAATCGAGACTAAGGACAAGACCTATTTCGCCTATTCCGACCGAGATAAGGCAGAGGTAATTGAAAAGCTTGACGGAAAAAAGCACACTATCAACCGTTCAAAAGGACTTGGCGAAAACGAACCCGAAATGATGTGGCTCACCACGATGAACCCTGAAACCCGCAGATTGATTCGAGTCATGCCAGAGGATGCGCTGCGCACCTCCGACCAGTTCGATTTGCTGCTCGGCGATAATCTGGCGGGGCGCAAGGTTCACATAGCGGAAAACGGCTATAAATATATTGACCTCGCGGATATTTCGTGATGAGAGGATAAAGTCGCTTTATGGCAAAGAAAAAACAGCCGGAAAATAAAAAAACCAACATAAATCCAGCAGTTGAGGGGCTTCACGCAGAAATACTGGAGCAGCCGATAACGGAAACTCTTGAGCTGAATTACATGCCCTACGCAATGAGCGTGATAGTGTCGAGAGCCATTCCGGAAATTGACGGCTTCAAGCCGTCGCACCGCAAACTGCTTTACACAATGTATAAAATGGGCTTGCTGACAGGGTCACGCACGAAGAGCGCAAACATCGTCGGACAAACCATGCGACTTAATCCCCACGGCGATACAACTATTTACGAAACGATGGTGCGCCTTTCAAAGGGCTGCGAGGCGCTATTGGCCCCTTTTGTTGACAGTAAGGGAAACTTCGGAAAGATATATTCGCGCGACATGTCCTATGCCGCGGCGCGTTACACCGAGGCAAAGCTTTCGGACATCTGCGCTGAGATTTTCCGCGATATAGACAAGGACACCGTTGACTTCATGGACAACTACGACGGAAGCACAAAGGAACCCATGCTTCTGCCTACTACTTTTCCGAACGTGCTTGTTTCCACAAATACCGGTATCGCCGTTGGTATGGCAAGCCAGATTTGCGGATTTAATCTGAATGAAGTGTGCGAAAGCACCATAAACTACTTAAAGGATCCCGAATGCGACATTATGCAGAGCCTGCTTGCGCCCGATTTTCCAACTGGCGGCGAGCTAATCTATAACATTTCGGAGCTTGAGGAGATTTATCGCACAGGCCGCGGAAGCTTCAAGGTGCGCTCAAAGTGGCGCTACATGAAGGATGAAAACATCATAGAAATCTTTGAGATTCCCTATTCCACCACCGCCGAAGCCATTATGGACAAAGTGGCGGAGCTTGTAAAAAACGGAAAAATCAAAGAAATCAACGATATGCGTGACGAAACCGATTTAGGCGGACTCAAACTTGCAATTGACCTTAAGCGCGGCATAGACCCAGACAAGCTTATGCAGAAGCTGATGCGTATGACACCGCTCTGCGACAGCTTCTCATGTAATTTCAACATTCTTATCGCCGGAAACCCGCGCGTTATGGGAATTCGTGAAATTTTGGATGAGTGGACAGCATGGCGTATGGAGAGCGTCCGCCGCAGAGTGTATTTTGACCTTGCCAAGAAGCGGGACAAGCTCCATTTGCTTAACGGACTAAAAAAAATACTTCTGGATATTGACAAGGCAATCGCCATAATCCGCGGCACCGAGTTGGAAGCAGAAGTTGTGCCGAACCTTATGATAGGTTTCGGAATTGACCGTATTCAGTCGGAATTCGTTGCGGAAATCAAGCTGCGTAACATCAACAAGGAATATATCATAAGGCGTATCGAGGAAACAGAGCAGCTTGAAAAAGACATTGCAGACCTTGACGATATTCTGAAAAATCCGCGCAGAGTGAGGAAAATAATAAGCGACGAGCTGCAGGACGTTATTAAAAAGTATTCCATACCGCGCAAAACAACTATAGTCTATTCCGATGAGGTCGAAGATCATGACGTGGAGAGCGAGATTGAAAATTATCCTGTGTCGCTGTTCTTGTCCCGTGAGGGCTATTTCAAAAAGATAACACCGCTGTCCCTGCGCATGGGCGGAGAGCAAAAGTATAAGGAAAACGACTTCCCCTTCCAGGAATTTGAGGCGACAAATCATGATGAGCTGCTCATTTTTACGGACAAACAGCAGGTGTACAAGGTTCGCGTTTCGGATTTTGACGACTCTAAGGCGTCCGTTCTGGGTGTGTTTTTACCCTCGCATCTTGGAATGGACGAGGGCGAGAATGTTTTGTGCATGATAAATCCCGGCGACTTCAGCTCGCATATTATTCTGTTTTATGCAAACGGTAAGGTTGCGCGGCTTGAACTTTCAGTCTATGCAACAAAGGCAAACAGAAAACGTCTGACAGGTGCATATTCCGACAAAAGCTCGCTTATCAGCATCCTGCCGCTTGCGGGAGAGCGTGAAATCGCCGTATTCTCAACAGAGGGAAGAGCAATGGTGTTCTCAACAGCGCTGCTCGCGCCGAAGACTTCCCGCACGACAATCGGCGTTTCGCTTATGAACATCAAACCCAAATACAGCTTGGAGCGGGCGGTATTCGCGGAGGAAAGCCCCATTAAAAACATTGCACGCTACAGGGCGAGAAGCATACCGGTTGCGGGCGCGCTTTTGCGAGACGAGGACCGTGAGGAAAAGCAAATGAGCCTTATGGAATAACTAGTCAACAAGAAAAGAGGTATGGGATACTTGAAAACGTCTACAAAAATGATGCTGGAGGCTGCGCTCAATATTTTAAAAATTCTTTTGGGCTCGGTAATATTTGCCATAGGCATCCAGTGGTTCTATCATCCGGCATCACTTCTTTCGGGCGGCGTCACAGGTATCGCAATGATTATCAACTATCTGGCACCCTCTGTTCCGGTTGGCGTAATGATTATCGTTTTGAATATTCCTCTTTTCATAATTGCTCTGCGAAAATACGGATGGAGATTTATGGCGGGCTCCCTTCTGGGAACGCTGTTTAGCGCCGTTGCGATTGACCTTCTTGCTCTTGTCGATTTTAGCATCACGACAGAACCGTTCCTGGCGGCAATATACGGCGGAATAATCACGGGTCTGGGCCTTGGCATTGTCTATACGACAGGCTCCACGACAGGCGGAACGGACGTTGTCGCAAAGCTAATTCGCGGGAAATTCCCATATGTCAATTTCGGAACTATGATTCTTGTGCTAGACGCCGCAATAATTGCATCATATGCACTTCTTTTCAAAAAATATGAAAACGCGATGTATACGGTTATCGCGGTTTATGTTGCGGCTAGGGTTATTGATCTAGTTCTCTACGGCTCGTCACAGTCAAAGCTGTGCCATATCATCTCCGAGTACAGCGACGAGATTAAGGCGGCAATTGTACAGAAACTGCACAGAGGTGTTACCGTGCTCTCCGGCAAGGGCGCTTATTCCGGAGCGGATAAGCAGGTATTGCTTTGCGTCGTGAAGCGGCAGCAGATAATTGAAATCAAAAAAATCGTCAAGAATATCGACAAAAGTGCTTTTGTTATTGTTACAGACACACGTGACGTTTTCGGGGAAGGCTTCGGTGACATTTCTGTTGACAAGTGATAAGCCTTTGAATGAACATGCCGAGTTGAAGGGGGGCGAAGAACATGAAAGAACGCATTATTTCACTTTTTATTTCAGTATCTTTGCTTGCTGCGCTTTCCGGCTGCGCAGGACTATTTAACAAAGAATATCTCTCGGTTTCAAAATACAAGGACGATAACCAAAGCGTTACAAGCAGTGATACCAGCCAAATTTCCGATTACGCCGAACTGAAAAATGCCGTAATCTCCATGGTAAACAACCACCAGACCGAGGGCAGGTTGAGATTCACAGATTACGACGGTAATATTCAAAGCGACCTTTCGCAGGTTTTAGTCGAAGTTAAAGCCGAAAGCGCGTTAGCCAGTTTTGCCGTGGATTACATGTCATATGACCTTAGCAGAATAGTGACCTATTACGAGGCGTCGGTTTATATAACATATAAACACACGCAAAGCGAAATCAGTGATATCCGTTATATTACGGGAAAATCTGAACTTGTCAACATCATAGGGCTTGTGTTAGAGAAAATGGATTCGTATATTGCTCTGCGCATAACCAGCGCAACGGTTACGGGCGATGAGGTCATTTCGGCAGTCAATAAGGCGTACACGCAGGACCCCGCGAGCTGTGTTGTGCTGCCGAGCGTAACTGTTCAGATACACCCGGAAAGCGGTCTACAGCGTATTATTGAAATAGACCTTGAGTACGGGTGGAAAACGTCCGAGCTGCAAAAAATGAAATCTGCAATGAACGACAAAATACAGCAGATTATTAAAAGCTCTTCAAATGTCCAGACGGCGGTGTTCGCTTTGAACTTATACACTCAGCTTGCTCAATCCTGCTCATACGATCCGACCGGTAGCATTCGAAGCGGTAAGACCGAGCTGAACAGCGGCCTTGGCTCCACTGCATACGGCGCTCTGGTAGAAAACTGTGCGGACAGCAAAGGGATTGCCGCGGCATACAGCGCGCTGTGCAAAGCTGCCGGAATCGAATGTGTAGTTGTTGACGGAACGATGGACACAGAAAGCCATACGTGGAACATTATTAAAATTGAGGGGAACTATATTCACGTCGATGGTTCCGCATACTATTCGCTAGGAGCTGAGCATTCGTTTATGCAAAACGATGAGCAAATGAAGGGTGAATATGTATGGGACACGGGAAAGTACCCGGTGTGCAGCGGCAATACCAGCTATTCCGATATTATTGCAAAGGTATTCTGATTTTAGTTGCAGAGCTACAAAAAAACAGAGCGGACCCGAAATGGATATTTTCGGGTCCGCTCCGTTTTTTTATGTGGATTACACTTGAAAAATTCAGTTAACGGGGGCTTTTATTGCAAGGGCGCGAAGGGAGTTCAGAACAGCAATTATCATCACACCAACGTCCGCAAACACGGCAAACCATATATTAGCAAGTCCGATGGCGCCCAGAATAAGCACGACTGCCTTTACCACCAAAGAAATTGCGATGTTTTCGCGCGCGATACGCATGGTCCTGCGTGCAATCGTGACCGCGCGCGCTATTTTTGAGGGCTTGTCGTCCATTAGGACAATATCGGCGGCTTCGATTGCTGCATCGCTGCCCAGAGCGCCCATGGCAATACCAATGTCCGCTCGTGAAAGTACGGGCGCGTCGTTGATTCCGTCGCCGACAAAGGCGAGGGTCGATTTATCGGGTTTCTCGGAAAGCAGCGTTTCGATTGCCGCAACCTTATCATCGGGCAGAAGCTCAGAGAAAACTTCGTCTATTGAAAGCTCTTGCGCAACCGCTTCGCCGACCTTTTTCATGTCGCCCGTGAGCATGACAATTTTTACGCCGCTCTCTGAGAGCAGGGAAATGGCTTTTTTTGCGTCCGGTTTTACCTCGTCGGAGATGACGATATGCCCGACATACTGGTTATCGACGGCAATATGAACCGTAGTGCCGATAACTTCGCAATCATGCCAAGTTATACCGGTTTTGTCCATCAAGGCGCAGTTGCCGACGTAAACGGTTTTACCGTCGATAATAGCCTTAACACCCAGCCCGGGAAGCTCCGAGACCTCGCCAAAGCGGGATTTGTCAATGTGTTTTCCATGCGCGTTGACGATAGATTCGGCTATCGGGTGATGCGAAAAGCTCTCTGCCGCGGCCGCAATGTCTAGAAGCTCATCAACAGATACGGTTTCGGGGTGAATAGCAGTCACCGCAAAATTGCCCTTTGTCAGCGTCCCCGTTTTATCAAAGACAACGGTTTTGACTTTTGACAAGGCTTCCATGTGGTTTGAGCCTTTTATCAGAATGCCCTCACGGGAGGCTGCGCCGATTCCACCGAAAAACGTAAGCGGAACGGAAATCACGAGCGCGCACGGGCAGGAAACTACGAGAAAGATGAGCGCACGCGTTATCCATACGCCCCACAGCTCTCCAAATAGCAGCGGAGGGACACTGGCGAGCAACAGAGCGCCGATGACGACGCAGGGCGTGTAGACCCTTGCAAAGCGCGTGATGAAGTTTTCAGACTTTGTCTTTTTCTCGGACGCGTTCTGCACCAAATCAAGAATTTTGGAAACGGTGCTTTCGGCATAGGCACTTTTGACCTCGACCTTAAGCACCGAGCTAAGGTTAATTGTTCCGCTGATTACATTGTCTCCGACTGTTTTGTCGACCGGAGCCGCTTCGCCGGTCAGTGCGGAGCTGTTGACGGAGCTCGTGCCTTCAATAATGGTTCCGTCCAGAGGAATTCTTTCAAAGGGTTTAATAATAATTGTTTCTCCGACCTTGACCTCGTCGGGAGAAACTTTTTTCTCATCAAAGTCCCTAAGCACGACGGCGTAGTCGGGGCGTATGTCCATAAGTGCGGCAATCGATTTACGGCTTTTGCCAACCGCTATGGACTGGAACAGCTCACCGACCTCATAGAAGAGCATAACGGCAACCGCTTCAGGGTATTCGCCGATGCAAATTGCTCCGATTGAAGCAACAGACATCAGAAAATTCTCGTCAAAAATTTCTCCGTGCAGTATATTCCTAATTGCGGACCAAATTACCTCGTAGCCCACGATTAGATATGGGACTATAAAGAGAATGATCCGTATTGTACCGGTGGATGGTATTATCAGAGCTACGGCAAAAATCACTGCAGAAAGCAGTATTTTAATTAAACTCTCTTTTTGTTCTTTATCCATTGCTTTTGTAATTTCCTTCCGTAATGTGCTCAAAGCCCTGGTCGATTATCGAGCGGACATGGTTATCGACAAGGAAGTAGTATATCATCTTACCCTCGCGCCTCGAGCCCACCAGTAGGCTGTCTTTCAAAACCTTTAGCTGGTGCGAGGTTGCAGACTGGGTCATTCCGATAAGCTCGGAAATTGCGCAGACGCAAAGCTCGGATTCGTAAAGCACATAGAGAATTCGGATTCTGGTTGTATCACCGAAAACCTTAAATAAGTCTGCAAGAACAAACAGTTGCTCGTCAGGGGGCAGCTTTCCTTTGATTTTGCGGACTATCGCGTCGTGGGAGTGCCTATCATTAATTTCGCAGCAGTCTGTTTCTGGGACATGATTTTGTTCAGCCATAACACTTGAACGTCCTTTCATATGAATGCATGCTCACATGATAACGCGGCTGGACGGTGTTGTCAATAGGATACGGCGGGAAATTACCCCAAAAACAGGAACAAATCGGAATACTGTCCGTCTTAACAAAATGCCGCTGATGCCGAAAAGGCAAAAGAACTTACTGAGGAAACGGCGGAGATCATGCAGAGCAGCGTTAACGACATGAATTTAGCACGTCAGGCTATGGATGAAATTTCAGCAACATCAAAGAATATAAGTAAGGTCATAAAAACTATCGATGACATCGCATTTCAGACCAACATCCTCGCGCTCAACGCCGCAATTGAGGCGGCTAGAGCCGGAACAGCCGGAAAAGGCTTTGCAGTCGTGGCAGATGAAGTTCGCAGCCTGTCTCAAAAATCCGCAGAGGCAGCAAAGAGCACCACGTCTTTAATCGAAAGCTCAATTGAAGCCGTTGGAAAAGGAACTTCACTTGTAAATAGGACTAGTGTGGGCTTCGCTGATGTCGCCACAAAATCTGAAGAGATCGCCAAAATTGTTGAGAACATATCCTCACAGGCACAAGAGCAGGCTTCCGCGATATCTCAGGTTTCAATCGGCATAGAACAAGTTTCCTCCGTAGTTCAGATGAACTCTGCAATCTCCGAAGAAAGTGCTGCGGCAAGTGAACAACTTTCAAGTCAGGCTGAATCTCTGAAGGAACTCGTTGGACAGTTCAAGTTGGCAGAGGAATAAATAGAAACTGAAACGAGAGTTTTGGAAATTTTAAAATAAAAGAACGAATTCGGTGTTATCCCGATTTCGTTCTTTTTTGTGCGTGATTTGTGGCGCAAAGCATGAACTGATATGAATAAAGATGGGGGATAATAAAACACCTCTTCTGGGTAAGGAAATCCATAAAAAAGCATAAACAGACGTTACTAAAATGCGAATTATATAGATAAATGAACTCACACATTTCTTAACAACTATTTATCCTCATCAAAGCCGTTTGGGTGGGCGCGGTGCCATTTCCAAGCGGTTTCGAGAATGGTGTATATATCCGCATAGTGAGGCTCCCAGCCTAGAATGCCTTTTGCCTTGTCGCTTGAAGCAACAAGCGTAGCTGGGTCGCCTGCGCGTCTTGACGAAAGAACTGTCGGAATTTCGTGCCCGACGACTTCCTCGGCCGCTTTTATAACCTCGCGCACGGTAAAGCCCACGCCGTTGCCGAGATTGAAAATGTTGTTCTCGCCGCCGTCCAAAAGATAACGGACGGCCTTTACGTGCGCCTGCGCGAGGTCGCAGACATGGATATAGTCGCGCACACAGGTTCCGTCCTTGGTGCCGTAGTCCGTGCCGAAAACGCGGATTTCAGGCCTTGTGCCGTTAGCTGCCTGCAAGACTATCGGAATGAGATGGGTTTCGGGATTGTGATCCTCGCCGATAAGCCCACTGGGATGAGCGCCGCAGGCGTTGAAATATCGCAGAGAAGTGTATTTTATGCCGTGCGCCAGACTCGTCCACTTGAACATCTGCTCCATGGCAAGCTTCGTCGCTCCGTAGGTGTTTGTCGGTTCTGTCTGGTCAGTTTCCAAAATAGGGCTGCTTTTCGGCGCACCGTAAGTTGCGGCGGAGGAGGAAAAGACGATTTTGGAAATATTGTTTGCAACCATGCTGGATAGTAGAACCTGCGTTCCACCGACATTGTTTTCGTAATACTTGAGAGGATTCGTCATGCTCTCGCCAACCAGCGAATAGGCGGCAAAGTGTACGACAGCGTCAATCTTCTCACTTCTGAAGAGGCCGTCAAGAAAAGCCCTATCGCGAATATCTCCGACAAAAAGCTTCGCATTGGGATGTACCGCTGACCTGTGACCTGTTTCAAGATTGTCGGCTACGATAACGTCATAGCCCTCGTCTAAAAGCTCATAAACAGTGTGGGAGCCGATATAACCCGCACCGCCGAGCACCAATATTTGACTCATAATAACACCTCCGATTTTGTGAATAAGTGAATTAAGTTACCTTCATTATATGAAGGACGACCAAATTAACGCCGCCTTGTTTGACCTTGCAAATATTATAGCACATCGGTGAAATATGTAAAGTCAGCGGATATTGTTTTTCGGGAGGCGGAGTTTAACTTGAACGGACAGACCGGATATGATAAGATAAAACCAAAATCCGGACAGGAGGAATAATTATATGCCCTTCAACTGCGCGGAACTATTTGCAAGGCACTTTCCTTTCTGGGATAAGCTCAGTGAGGATGAAAAAAAAGCTCTTTGCATACAAACGTCCTTTGCCGAATATGGCAAGGGATCAAATATACACGGCAACACAGGTAATTGCACAGGAGCGATTCTTGTAAAAAATGGAATCCTTCGGGCATATATGCTATCCGATGAGGGCAAGGAAATCACCCTGTACCGATTATACCCCGGTGATATATGTATGCTTTCGGCTTCCTGCGTTATTCAAAGCATTACTTTCGATGTCTTTGTGGATGCCGAAACAAAAAGTGAAGTATATATAATAAATTCCGGAGCTTTTGCAAAGCTCATGGAAGAGAATGTCTACGTTGAGAATTTTGCACTAAAGACGGCGACAGAGCGCTTTTCCGAGGTTATGTGGGCGATGCAGCAGATACTCTTTATGAGCTTCGACCGCAGACTTGCGGTGTTTATTCTTGAGGAGCTTGCTAAGGACGGCGGCGACACGATTCGGTTGACACAGGAGCAGGTTGCAAAATACATGAGCTCAGCCCGCGAGGTGGTATCTCGTATGCTCAAGTATTTTTCAACTGAGGGGCTTGTGGAGGTTTCACGCGGCGGCGTCAAAGTTTTGGACATGTCACGGCTCAAGTTGATTGCCGACAAAGAGGGCAAATAAGAAATTTCGATAATATTATCTGGACGGCTGCAATATTTGCAGCCGTCCAGATTGTTCCTTATATATTCAGCATGGATAAAACCGAGCTTTTTGGCTGGACGCCCAGTGACTTCTTGACGATTTCACCCTTATTCATTACAACGAGTGTCGGAATACTCATTACTCCGAATTTGCGGGCAAGTTCAGGCTGCTCGTCAACATTGACTTTGCAGATTTTTTTGTCGGTGACTTCGTCTGAGATTTCATCAATAACAGGTGAGAGCATCTTGCAGGGACCGCACCAACCTGCCCAAAAATCGATGAGAACGGGAACGGGGGATTTCATTACTTCATTTTCAAAATTGGCTTGTGTAACAGTTACTACTGACATATTAAACATCTCCTTAAAAGATTCATTCGAATATTTCTTTCTTGCTATGTCTGTATTATATCCCCAATAACATGGATATTCAGTGATTCAGTCACAAAGAAACCCAGTAATCGCAGTTACTTTCAAAGACGCTTATGAGCTGAAAACATTGGTAATACAGCATATATAAAATACAGAAATTTCGCAAATCCGCTCTTTGTCGACGGATTGTGATAAATGACAATATTTGCTGTCGAAAGAACAGCTTTTTCTACACAGGGACAAAGGGGCTTCCGACAATTAGTGACGGCATTCGACCAGTGAAATAAGCTATAACTTCACTTGTTGGACAAAACATTAAACAAAGGAAGTACACAAAATGGAAAGACTAAAACTCAGACTGCTTGCCGCTAAAAACGAACTACAATGGTGGCATATCAGAAGGCAGAGGCATAAGGGAAACAGATTGCAGCGAGCCGGTTTCTCGCTCTCTTCGCAAAAGTTCCTCGCACTAAACCAAAGCTATTCAAAGCACTGCGCACAAGCTATGAAAGCACAGCGCGAATATGAAAGCGCAACCGGAATCTATCTGCGCGCCCAGTAAAGGTGGCATATAAACATTCCTTTTAGAGTTCTTATGCTAATACAGATTTCCATAGCAATCAAGCGATCGGGCAATACGTAATGGAAATGAAATATATGTTCGATAATTTGCACATGATATTCCTGAGGTGAAAAAATTGACATCTGTTTGGAGTAATTCAGTAAAAATCAAGGAAAGACCCACTCTCACTTCGGACTTGTATGTGGAAGCAGCAGCAATCGGCGGAGGTATGGCGGGAATACTGACAGCACTTTTTCTTCAGGAGCAGGGTTTTGATACTGTCGTGTTGGAGGCGGACCGTATAGACAGCGGTGCAACCAAGAACACGACGGCGAAGGTTACGGCGCAGCATGATTTGATTTATGACAGGCTGATTGAGGAAAAGGGATTATTAAAGGCAAAGCAGTATGCCGCGGCAAATATGCAGGCAATATCGGAATACCGCCGCTTAATAAGTGAAAAAAATATAGACTGCGATTTTACGGAGTGCTTTGCACATCTGTATACAAACGAAACTGCCGATATTATGGAACGCGAGGCGAGGGCTGCGCTCCGTGCGGGAATTGACGCTAAATTCACAACGGAGACCGAGCTGCCTTTTCCTGTTTAGGGTGCGGTTAAATTCGGTGGACAGGCAAGGTTCAACCCTCTGCAGTTTTTGGAAGCGGTGTGGCGGGATTTGACTGTTTACGAGCATACGAAAGTTAAAAAAGTTGACAACGACTTGATTATAACGGAAAACGCGAGGGTAAAGGTAAAGTATAGTGTTTTTGCAACCCATTTTCCTTTTATCAACATGCCGGGCTATTACTTCGCACGCATGCATCAGGGACGCAGCTATGTCCTTGCATTCGAAAACGCCGCAAAATTTAACGGAACATATGAGGGGATTGACGATGACGGTTTGTCCCTTAGAAATTACGGCGAGCTGCTGCTTTTGGAAGGAGGAGATCACCGCACGGGCGAAAACTCCGAGGGCGGAAAGTATGCGATGCTACGGAAAATGGCCGCAGAGCTTTGGCCGGAAAGTGTTGAGCGCTTCGCTTGGTCGGCGCAGGACTGTATGACACCGGACAGCGTGCCGTATATCGGGAGGTTTTCGCGCTCACGCCCCGATTGGTACGTCTGCACCGGATTTGGGAAATGGGGGATGACAAGCTCCATGGTGTCGGCACTTCTGATAAGCAATAAAATACTTGGACAAAAGCGTCCCTGCGCGTCCGTATTTTCTCCGCAGAGGCATGTAACTACGCCTGCCGCGAAAGCTATCTTGAAGAACGGTCAGCAGGCGGTAAAGGGACTTAGCAAAGAAATATTTACACTCCCACGAGAGAATGTTGAGGATTTATCGAACGCAAGCGGTGGAGTTGTGGAATAAAAGGGGAAAAAGCTCGGTGTTTACAAGGACGGCAAAGGACAAATTTCCATTGTGGATACGCGCTGTCCGCACTTGGGCTGTCAGCTCGAATGGAATCCGGACGAAATAAGCTGGGATTGCCCTTGCCACGGTTCACGCTTTGACATTTACGGCAAGCTCATCGACAATCCTGCGCAGGAGGATATTAAAATTTCCATAATACCGTCAAACTAAAGAAAGCGATGCTCAAAAGGGCATCGCTTTTTTATAAGATTCCCCATACATACGGGTGAAAAGTAAACACAAAAAGAAAAGTTATCATATACAGGACAATATTGTATAATACAGTTAAGATGAATTTTTCGAATTCGCGAAGGATTTTTCGGATTTATACGACTACCGTTATGGAACTCCCCAAAAATCATAGGGGAGCAAAGGAGGCGAGCAATATATGAAACTAAGAAACTTGTTTTTGCCACTAATTACGGTTGTGCTTATGGCGTCGATTTTTGCCGGATGCTCAGCCGGAAGCAATACTGTCGAGACCTGCGTAATCTCGAATGAGCAGTATACGGACAAGGCAGGGCTTGAAAGCGCAAAGCAGCAGCAGTCCTTTGAAGCCGATAAGGACATTTTTGCAAGCGTGTATTTTATTGAATCACCAAAGGGCATGGAGTACACGGGCAAATGGTATGTTGACGGCACCGAGGTCAAAACAGAGCAAAAAGAAATGACGACGGATACACACGGTGTAATAGCTTTTTCACTTGAGGCCGATAAACTTAAAACCGGTGTTCTGCGGTTTGAAATTGTTTACGGCGACGATGTGCTACTTTCAAAGGAATTGACAGTTCAATGAGGTTTAGATTATGAACGCTCGGTACAACAGAAAAGAGCAAAGCTTCACAGAGATTTACGATGCCTGCGTTGACGAGGTTTACGGGTTCATCTATGTGCGGACGGGCTTCGATTCCGTCGCGGCGGAGGACCTTACACAGGATGTTTTTCTGGCCGTTTTCAAAGGGCTTGAGAAGTTTGCTGGTAAAAGCTCTGAGCGTACATGGGTTTTTGGAATCGCGCGGAACAAGCTGAACGATTTTTACAGAAGCCGATACGCATATGAAAGCGGCGGGATAAACGAGGCTACGTTGATTTCAGACCCAAAGCAGGACACTTATGCTCTCGCGTTGAAAGAGTTTGAGAGCCGTGTTGTCCGAGACTGCCTTGAAAGACTGTCTCCGCGTTGCCAAATGGTACTTGTAATGAAGTATCTGGACAGATATAGCGTAAAGCAGATTGCAAATTCGGTGAACCTGTCGCCCAAGGCAGTGGAGAGCCTGCTGCAAAGGGCAAAGACTGCGTTTATCAAAGAATATCAAACGGAGGAACTCTGATATGAAAAAAATTGACCCTTTCGAGGGTATATTCGATAATATGCAGAACAATTCGATTCCGACGGACGAGCAAAAGCAAAAAATGCGAGCTTTTGTTCTAGCGGAGGGCGTGTCACAGGGCGAAAGCTTTATGCAAAAGCTGGGTGGATGGATTACCGTGTGTCCGTGGCGCTTCGCGTTTTGCGCTTCCGCAGTACAGGCCGCTGTGTTTACTCTGATTTTCGGTGCGCAGTACACGAATCTGCTGCTGAGCGTTTTCGGGGGTTGAGAGTATGGGAATGTTTATTAAGGCGCTGAACCGACCGAAAGAGGCCTTCACCTTGGCAAATAAGTGGGTTTCAATAGTTCTGATTGCGCTTACCGTTCTGGTTAATACCATTTTTGAGCCGCTTTTGCAGGTCTATGCCGGAAAGTTCGATTACGAAATCGATGGTTTGAATATGCTGAAGCTGACCGTGCTTGGGGTCGCGTCGTATCTCGTTATCTGTGCGGTACTCTGGCTGGTGTGCAAAGGGTTTGGTAGCAAAGCTAAGTTTTCCGACTATATTCGGACTTGGGGAATGACGTTTTTCCCGACTTTGCTCTGTGCGATTGTTGTGGCGGTCACCGAGGTTTATTTCTACGTTTTCTGGAACAGCATTTTTTGGGGCGTGGTTTTTAACGTGATGTTCGGTGGAATCCTGCTTTGGAAAACGATACTGTATGTCATTTACCTGCGGGAAGTTGCTCTTTTGCGAGGTGGCAAAATGATTGGCGCGTTCATAGTAATTGCCGTGTTTATCATTGCATTGGCGTGGGCAAACGGGCATTTGGGACTGATTACGCCGGTTATATGAGCGCTAAATATAGCATGAGCATATAAAACGAGCCGTCTGATAGACGGCTTGCTTTATATAGTATAGAATGGTGATATACCAACTTGACTATTTGAAATGCTATGAGTCGTTTGAATTAGTGCAAACTGTTGGAAACAAACTGCATTTTATCCCCTGTGTTTTTTACGGTTACAGTACCGCCGGTGAGCAGATTTGAATTGTCATCATAAATGCCGCCGTCAAAGGTATATTCAATTTCGTACAGATTCTCGCCGATTAAACGTCCGCCGATGCAGACTCCGGGAACGTAATTTGTGTCGCCGTGAAAATGGAGGTAGGCGTCATATTGCTCAATATAGGCCCATCCCAATGTGCTTTTCATATCCGAAAGAGAATGACCCGTTTTTAGCATCAAAAAGTCGTTGATTTGTTGTGTTGTCAAAACCGTAGCATCGCAATCCGGATTGCCCTCGCCTGATGCAGTTAAGTATGCATTGACTATTTCGGAAGAGTTCTGGGGATTGTTCATTCCGGCGCCGGTGTAGAATATTTGATATAAGTCAGCATCTATCACGTTGCTGTAGTCAGAAAGCAGAAATCCGTAATTTTCCATAGAACTCAATGTGGTCTGGAAATTCGCAATTTCTGCGGCGGTCAATGCGACGGGATAATCGGCTGTTTCAGCGGCAGGCGACTGTTCTGTGGCGGACGAAGCAGACGGCAGCTGCGTCGGTCTGACGATTTTATCCCCGCAGCCGGACAGAGCGCTTACGATTAACAGAACACTCAAACATAGTGCAAATAGTTTTTTCATTGAAAAATTACCTCCAAATAAAAAGTATAATAAAGAATAGTGTTATTTAACAATAGTATTCTTCTCTTCGTTTATATAAGCTCGTAATAACACAATAACCGAACAGTATCTGAAAAATCTGGAAAGATGTTATAAAGCCTCCGAACGTCAGCCCGCTAATAAAGGCAATCGGATACATTATTCTGGCAATATATGTTACACCGCTATAGAATGCGATTTGGAATATTGAGACATAGAAAGATGGAATTCCCAACAGAATCATTTTCGGTAAATTGATTTTCCAACGTCCGTCTTTTCTTCTTTCCTTAATAAAACGCTCAAAACCTAATATCGCGCCTATAATCATGTTAATCAGTATGCAAATTGCAAGCAGCAATAAGTTGGGCTGAAAAGTCAGTGCCATGTGAGTCTTATACTTATATGAAAGATACGAAGACAAAGACATCGACGCGAGTATTACTAAACCATAGACCAAATATTTCAGCCATATTTTGATTTTCATAATTTCCTCCTAATAATTTTGCTTTGTATACAGTATAATACTAATTCCTTGAAATGGAAGTTATAATTACGTTATTCAGCAGAAAAACGCACAAAAAGGAGAGGTTCCCAATGCAAGATATAAGCAAACCAAACCACCTGATTAACGAGAAATCCCCCTATCTTCTTCATCATGCTTACAATCTGGTTGATTGGTATGCTTGGAATGAAGAAGCATTCGCCAAAGCTAAAGCCGAAGATAAACCGGTTTTTTTGAGTGTGGGATATTCAACCTGCCACTGGTGTCATGTCATGGCGCACGAATCCTTTGAGGACGCCGTGGTTGCGGAAATGTTGAACAGAAATTTCATCGCAGTGAAAGTGGACCGGGAGGAGCGCCCCGACATTGACGCCGTCTATATGGAGGTTTGTCAAGCGCTTACAGGCTCGGGCGGCTGGCCTATGACAATTATTATGACGCCGGATAAAAAGCCGTTCTTCGCGGGAACATATCTGCCGAAGAACTCGCAGTATGGCAGAACGGGCTTGGTTGACTTGTTGTCGGTGATTTCGCAGCAATGGGAAACGAACCAAAAGACGCTTCTGGACAGCGGTGAGCAGATAACAGCTCATATGCAGAATCGGGAAATCGCCTCCTTTACCGCGGACAAGCCTGCAAAGGAACTTATGCTTACCGCAAAGGCTGGTTTTGTGCGCAGCTTTGACGAAAAATGGGGAGGCTTTGGCTCAGCCCCAAAATTTCCGATGCCGCACAATTTGATGTTCCTGCTTCGCTTTGCTGCATTTGAGCATGACGAGCGAGCACTGAAAATGGCAGAGCGTACGCTGGAACACATGTACCGAGGCGGAATTTTCGACCATATCGGCGGAGGCTTTTCACGCTATTCAACAGATAATATGTGGCTGACACCGCATTTTGAAAAAATGCTATATGATAACGCTCTGCTTGCGTGGGCATATACCGAGGCCTTTGCCCTCACGGGTCGTCCGCTATACCAACGCGTTGCCCGAAAAACGATAAGCTATGTATTGTCAGAGCTATCCGACCAAATGGGCGGCTTTATGTGCGGACAGGACGCGGACAGCGAGGGCGTGGAGGGTAAGTATTACGTTTTTACTCAGGCGGAGGTCAAGAACGTGTTGGGAGAAGAGGATGGGACAGCATATTGCCGACGCTTCGGAATTGAAGAGCAAGGCGGATTTGAAGGCAAAAGCATTCCGAACCTGATAGACTGCGAAGCTTACGAAGATGAGGAAACGAAAATAACTGAGTGCTCCCGCAAGCTGTACGAGTACCGTTTACTCCGAACAAGGCTCCATAAGGATGATAAGGTTCTGACCTCGTGGAATGCGCTGATGATAATTGCGCTGGCAAGAGCGGGACGGGTTTTCAAGGATGCAGAGTATATGAAAGCCGCCGTGAGAGCCGAAAAATTTGTTTCAGATAAGCTACTGGATTCAAACGGATACCTGAAAATCCGCTGGAAAGATGGAGAGGCCGCAAAAGACGGACAGCTTGACGACTATGCGTTTTTTGCTCTTGCGCTTCTGGAGCTCTTCGGCACTTGCCTCGACGTTTCATATCTATCAAAGGCCGCGCAACTTGCCGATGTGATGAACGAGCTGTTTTTAGATGAGGAAAACGGCGGATACTTTATGTATTCAAAGGACGCGGAACAGCTCATCACAAGACCCAAACCCATTTATGACGGAGCGATTCCGTCCGGAAATTCAGCGGCGGCAATGCTGCTTAATAAGCTATCAAAACTGACGGCTGATGAAAGATTCGTCAAGGCGGCGGAGAAACAGCTTGAGTTTGTTTCCGGTGCGGCAAGCGCTCAACCGACAGCGCACAGCTTTTCCCTGCTCGCCATTTTGGAGGAGGAATACACGTCCGCAGAACTGGTCTGCGTGACATCGGGAAACGAAATGCCTTCCGACCTTACGGCCTTGATTTCGCAAAAGACCCTCGGCAATCTTTCGGTTCTTCTGAAAACATCCGAAAATGCCGGAAAGCTTAAGGCGATTGCGCCGTTTACTGCTGAATACGGAATTCCTGAAAGCGGAGAGTTTTATTATCTTTGCAGCGGAAGAACCTGCTTTGAGCCAGTGGACACCCTTGAAAAGCTTAAAGACGAGTTATCCGAACTTGTCTGACGGTACGGAGACGGAGGGGGAAATCCACAAATCACTTGCATGTAATATTTATATCGTGTTTACAGTAGCCTTTTACAGAATAATTCCACGAAAAAAGCTTAATCCCTCATTATATGTGAGGGAGCTTTTTTTGTGCCATTACTTACGAACTTTATGTCACGTCGCACATATGATGTATTGAGCCGAGATCCCCGTCCGCTCAGTTGAGGAAGAAGAGCATTCTTGAAAAAGGATGTATGCGTTACGGTATGAGGAAAAACGCCAAATAAAACTCTGCCTCGCATTTTTTAAATGCGAGGCAGGAAGAAATCATTTTCTGAGGAAAGGAGGGATTCGATGGATTGCGATAGATCATGCGGAAACCCCTGTAATATTAGCATCGTTGTGCTAATAAGCGTAGTGGTGGCTACTGTAGTGGCACTTTTGTTTGCGTTTGGATTCATTCCTAATGTTGTTACGGCTATATGGATTGTATTTGGCTTTGCGGTGCTCAATTTAATCTTCCTTGTAGTAGGACTATTTGGCGCAGGAATCTTTAGGCGCTCACTACTTGGAAGATGCCTATGCTGTAATGGCACTGTGCTGCTGGCGCGAGGAATAAAATCTCGGCAAACTGAAGATTTGAACGAAACACCTGATAAATAACTTTCTGCCGAAAGGAAAGCGCCCCAATTACATGGGGCGCTTTCCTTTCGGCGTTTCCGAAACCGCTTTAGATAAAGCTCGTTATTTCATGGATTCGCAGATTGCATCCGCAAGAGTCTCAAGCTCCGAAAGCTGATCGGACTTCAGCGACGATTTCAGTGAAACGGTGTTTTCGATAATGGTCATGTTTTTCATGGAGCTGACGATTTCACGCATAAGCTTTCCACTCTGAGCCGCCCATGAGCCGTTTTCGATAATAGCAACCGTACGGTTCTGAAGATTGTGCGCCTTAAAGGCAAGGAGCAGGGTTTCCATGGCGGAGAATATTCCGCCGTTGTAGGTTGAGGACGCCAAAACGATATGACTGAAGCGGAAGCTATCCGCAACGATATATGAGGGATGAGTGGAGGAAACATCATACATATGAATATTCCTGACGCCCCTGTCCGCAAGCAGTGAAGCCAAAATCTCCGCAGCGGTTGCGGTGTTTCCGTAAATTGAAGCGTAGGGGATTATAACGCCCTTTTCCTCCGGTTCCCATGCCGCCCACCTCTGATACTTTTCGACATACCAATTGATATTTTGCCTCCAAACCGGACCGTGGAGAGGACAGAGCACTTTGATGTCAAGCTTCGCAGTCTTGCCGAGAAACGTCTGAACCTGTACGCCGTATTTTCCGACGATGTTTGAATAGTAGCGCCGTGCGTCCGGGAGCCAGTCCGCCTCAAAATCCAGTTCGTCGGCAAAAATATTGCCGTTCATAGCGCCAAAGGTTCCGAAAGCGTCTGCGGAAAAGAGCACCTTTTCGAGTGCGTCGTATGTGACCATGACCTCGGGCCAGTGAACCATCGGCGCCATATAAAAGCTCAGCGTATGCCGTCCTGTGCAAAGCGTGTCGCCCTCGTTGACAATTACAACGCGAGTGTCAATGTCAAAGTCGAAAAACTGCTTAATCATAACAAGAATTTTCGGATTTACCACAATCTTCACTTCGGGATGGCGCAAAACAAGCTCGCCCAAGGTAGCGCAATGGTCAGGTTCCATATGGTTTATTACGAGATAATCGAGCACTCTGCCTTGAAGGACACATTCGAGGTTTTCAAAAAACCTCGTGCCGACGGCCTTGTCCACCGTGTCAAGCAACACGGTTTTTTCGTCGTTTATAAAATATGAGTTATAGGAAACTCCTCTGGGAATCGGAAAAGCATTTTCAAATTTCGCAAGTCTTCTGTCGCTTGCGCCAATCCAAAAAATGTCTTCCGTCAGTTTTTTTATGCAGTGCATTTATAATGTCTCCTTAATTAGAATTTTGAGTACATGCTCATGCCCACAAGAAGGCAGCCCTCAATGTAAGGCAGCTTATTTTCCTCTAGATACGAGCATAATTCTTGGCTCTCGGCCCCGGGCTGGATAACAATACATTTAAAGGGCTTAGTGCACTCGCGAATCAGTGCCAGACCCTTTGCAGGATTTATGCACAGGTCAATTATATCAATGTCTTCCTCGACCTGATTGATAGAGGCTAACTCCTTGCCGACTCCATAGGCGGTATAAGCGCTTCCAATCAGCCGACTTTTGATTTTGCAGGCGTATTTATCTTCGTTCAAAGTATCGCCGACAACGACAAAGACCTGCTGACACATTACCTCTTTAAGATCCATTTGAACTCCTTTCGCTCGATGCGAAGCTGGTTTCTATTCGGTCTCTTTTTGCAAAAGCAAACGTCCGGAACCGCTTTTGCTAGCAAACTCACCGTTGTCCACGGCAATCTCGCCGTTCACCATTACAAGGTTGATACCACGAGGTCTGCTCTCGTCCGATACTCCGGGACCGACTTCCTTCTCGTCAAAAACTGTTATATCGGCAAAGAAGCCTTCCTTTATACAGCCGCGATCGGCAATCATAAAGCGCTGCGCCGCCATGCCTGTCATACGGTGAATCATAGCGGTAAGGTCAATTCCGTTTTCACGTGCAAGTTTCAAAAACAGCGGCATGCACAGGAAGCAGGAGGGGTTCTGTTTGCCCTCTTCCTCAACCCAAGCATCCGTCATGAAAAGACAGTTTTCGTCCGCCATGAGCCGCAGAACGAGGTTCTTCGTCAGGTATCTGTGCATCAGAACGCGTCCGCGGCCAGCGCTTAGGTCAACGAGCTTTATGTACGCGTCCATCTCTGAAACGCCCCATTCGTCCGCAATCTGTGTTACGGTTTTGCCGATGAGAGCTTCCTGCCCTTCGGCTATCCAAGTGATGACTATATCGCTGAAATCAAAGCCCAGAACTCTCTTTGTAAGTCCAATCTCGAAAGCCAGACGTAGCTTTGCCACCGTGCTGTTTTGCTTTTCTTTGGGAAGCGCCAAAAACCAGACGGGCAGAACAACCGTTATAACCGATGCTCCGTAGGTCAGCGAATATGAGTCGTATTTGAAAGAAAGCCCCTCGGCGTTCAGCTTCTTAACAATCGAAAGGGCCTCGCTTGCGGTTTTCCAGCTCTTTTTACCGACAAAAATCAGATGAGAGTGCTGGAGCTTGACGCCTGTTTCACGGGCAAGCAGCGCCATCTCGTCCAGTGCGCGCAGATTGTGCGCCCGTCCGCCCACGGGGGGGCTATATGAGGTGGAGGAAGCGGAGCATGCTCTGCCGTGAATGGTGAGTATCTTTCCGTGCTTTGCGCAGATTTCTGCGGCACGCTTGAGCTCGTCATAGGGTGCGTAGCGGTCTGGCTCGTACATAAGTCCGAAGGAAATTCCGGCCGCGCCGTCAAGGAGCGCCTGCTCGATTATTCCGTCAAAATGCGTAAGCTCCTCTTCGGTGAGCGCGCGGCTGTCGTAACCGCTGATTCCGATTCTGCCGCTCATGTGCCCATAAAGTGGAACGATATTCAGAGGAAGATTTTTGATTGCTTTTTCAAAGGCGGGCAGCGTACTTGTGTCGCCCTCGGCGTCGCCGATTGTGAAAAGTCCGCTTCCGAGAAGATTGCGGTACTGCGTGTTGGAATCAAAGCCGAAAGGAGAGAAGCCGCAGTTTCCCGTGACCTGCGTTGTGATGCCCTGCTCCAAAAACGGGGAGAAAAAGCGGTCGTTGTTCTTCCGCGCAGCAAACCAGTCGTTATGCGAGTGGCAGTCGATAAAGCCGGGCGCAACGATAAGCCCCGAGCAGTCAACGACCCTGTCCGCTTCCGCCTGAAGGTCGGAACCGATTTTTTTAATGCGGTCGTCTTCAACCAGTATGTCGGCACGATAAGGCACTTCGCCAGTACCGTCCAGGATTTTTCCGTTTTTCAGCAGTGTTTTCATCAGCATTCACCTCATACAGTTTAGTATATATTTAAGGTACTACATTTGGGGGCGGAATGGAAGAGGGGAGACGAAAAATGCAGCATAATATTTGGGCATAAAAGAGATTTTCAATCCAATTCCTTATTGCACTATGTTTTGTTCTCCTGTTTTTCTTTTATATAATTTCAGCATATATATTCCTAAAAGAATTTGAATTACGACAATTACAAAACATATAATATTTGACATAATACTCTGAGCTGTGTGGAAATCACTTCTGCCGAGAAAGCCTGTTAGCCAAATGGTGTTTATAACTGAATTTATTTCGTTTGACAAGCTTATTAAACCGCTTATTAAAATTAAAACACCCGTTGATTTTCTGACGGTGTTATCCTGAAAAGCGGAAACAAAGCTTTGATCTTGTTTTTTGTTAAGTATAAATAAAACAACCAGAATCGCTGCCAAAGGAACGAACCGCAAGAAAAAATACTCATTTAAGGTATCATGGTAAATTATGCTTAGCAACACCGCCCTTACCAGAGCAAAAGCAGTGGTTATGCTTGTAAAAAGATAGGCACTACCTATAACGGTTTTTGTTATGTACTGTCCGTTGTCTTTGCGAGTATACTTTAGTAAATATACTCCGATGAGTATTTGAAATAAGATAAACGCAAATGATATAATAGTAGGAATAACACTTGCATCTATGTTGTTGCTAATTATTTGCGATATGGCATTTGTGACAGCAGGAATAGCTACTAGCAAACTTATTAACACATTTATTGTAATTAAAACACCTGTTGTTTTTCTGACAGTATTATCTTTAAATATATCGCCAAAGCCTTGATTCTGTTTTTTGTTCAGCTTATATAATACGAACCAGATTACTGCATAAAAACCAAACAATAGTAAGCAAGCTGTAATGGAATACTTATCAATGCTGGAATAAAATAATGTAAATACATATGATATGATTGCACATATAGCTGTAATAGTAGTATAAAGATACGCAATACCCAAAACGCTTTTGGTTTCTTCTTTCATGAACGGGATCCTCCATATATACTGGTTTTTAGCTGCGTGTAAGGATAAAATTACCATACTCCAATAAGAAACAATAGTCAACAATCTCCGGTAGCCCATACCCTTTCAAAATTCACAGAAAATTGATGAATATTCCCATCCGCTGAGCTATTGTATGTTATATAGTGTATAATACTTTATACAAAAGAATCCGAACTCAAGGAGAACACTCATGTTTTTTAATATGACATATTTATATATGATTCTGCCCGCGGTGATTTTTGCCTTCTGGGCAAGCGCAAGGGTGAAATCAACCTTCAAAACATACAGTCGGCAGTTATCAGCCTCAAATATAACAGGCGCCGAGGCGGCACAGAGAGTGCTCTACCTGAACGGACTGACAAACATACGCATTGAACGTATTGCGGGCAATCTTACCGACAACTATGACCCGAAGGAAAATGTCATTCGCCTGTCGCAGCCTGTATATGATAGCACCTCCACCGCCGCAATCGGAGTTGCCTGCCATGAAGCGGGACACGCACTGCAGTACGCGGAAAATTACGGACCGATAAAGCTGCGAGCTGCAATCATCCCCGCAACGAGCATCGGGTCGAAACTTGCGATTCCGCTGGTGCTATTGGGACTTATCATGAGCTATTACGCGCAGTCGTTCATAACTGTAGCGTATGTCGGCATTATATTCTTCGCGGTCTGCGTTTTCTTCCAGCTCGTGACATTGCCCGTGGAGTTCAACGCCAGCCACCGAGCGCTGTTATCAATCGAGGGGCAGGGCATGCTCACCGAAGAGGAGCTTAAAGGCTCGCGAAAGGTGCTTTCTGCGGCGGCATTAACCTATGTTGCGGCTTTGGCTGTTTCGCTGGCACAGCTACTCAGACTTCTTATGCTTGTCAGCGGCAGCAGACGAAGTTAAAATTACTCAAAATATAAAGGGCGCACTGAAAATTCTATGTTTTCAGTGCGCCCTGTTTTCAACTGTGGGGTCGCTCAAAGTTCACTTTTGGTCTTTCCAAGCGGGGAGTTTTGCAAGCGTGCGGAGTGCAAGCTCATGGGCGACTTCTTTAGCCACCCCCTGTGTGCGCATCAGAAACTCGGTGGTTCCCTCCAGCTTTTCGGGGTAGGACTGCATAGAGCCGTCCAGTCTTGCGCAGTAGAGGCAATAGTCGCGGCTCTCGTCTCCCATAGCAAAATCCGAGGGTTTTGTCATCGGCATACCGCATGCGATACATACTTTCATGTTAATCTTCCTTTCAATATTTTTTATGGCGCGGATATTATTAATCATTGGCTGTTGACAAGTTTCAAGTAGTTTTCAATCAGGGACGTGCCGTAACGTCGGATGACATTTCCCTCCGGCGCAAAAAGGTCGCCATTTGCGAGATAGTAATGCGTAAGTCCCATCCACATATTGAACAGCACGTCGCAGGGGACGCATGTCTTGATTTCGCGAGTGACGGCTTGGCTGAAATGGAAGGCGATTGCCGATTGCAGATTAATCCACGCATCCCTTGCCACAGTGGGAAGCAAACGGTTTTCGATGACGAGCCTCGTATAAAAGGGCTCGAACTCCATAATTCCGTCCAGATGCGCGGACAGAAGTTCTCGCAGAGAGCTTCCCAAATCCGTAAGCTCGTGTGTGCGCTGCGCCATTTTTCCGCAATAGAATTCGACAACCTCCGAAATCAGCTCTTCCTGCGTGTTGAAGTGAAGGAATACCGTTCCGTGGGAAACGCCTGCTGTCTCGGCAATGTCCGACATGCGAGTGTTTACAATGCCGCGCGCGGAAAACACCTCGTATGCCGTTTTAAGGGAGCAGTCTTAGTCTGCTCTTTTTTCAGATTTGGCTGATGGCCATTCCAGGGCTGATTTGATCTCCGAATATTACACGGGCAAAGGCGCAATGACCGGGAATCGGGCATATATCACCAGCCTGATGAATAACGCATTCATCAAAGCAGCGTTTACCTGCGGCGGTAATCTCAAGCTCTGCATTGCCGATGAAGAGGCGGCTGCCAGACGAGAGGGCATTGTAATTAAGCCCCTCGGTGATAAGCTCCGCATTAAAGCGCTGTGTGCACAATCCGGGGAGAGCGCGGGCGGCGAGAAGGGCCGCTCCGTCCGCCAAGCTCACCTGCCGAGGTAAATCTCCGGGGGCAAGGCTTGCGCTGTCCACAGATTGGTACTGGCCGTCAGGTCCTTTTTTGTGGATTTCGAGTAGTATCATAAAACCATCACCTCTTCGGGTTCTCACGGTATTCAGCTCTCGCAAAATTCTCTGCCGCGCTACTTCGGACTTTTTGTTTGTTAAGCGCCTAAGCCTCCGCATATGGGGCATGAAGGGCTACGGGAGATGGATATTCTCTCAAAGGTCATTCTCTCGCCGTCAAAGTACAAAAGCATGTTCGGCAAGGGATTTTGAAGACCTAGCATTAGCAGAAGAGCCGACTGGGCCATAAGGGAGGATATAGTACTGACCACTGGGGCAAACGAGCTGGCCGGAGGCACCTTCGGGTTCTCGCCATAGAGGCAGGTCAGGCAAGCGGTCTTTCCGGGCTCAATAATTTGCAGAGTGCCAAACATACCATTCACGCCGCCGTTCACAAAGGGTTTTCCCAGCTTGACGCATGCCTGGTTTAGTTCTTCGCGGGCGGTAATATTGTCCACAGCGGCAACGACAATGTCGTAATCCGCAATAAGAGCTGCAGCATTGTTATCGTCTATACGGCAATGGTGAGGCTCATAGCACAGGGTTGGATTAAAGGCTTTAAGGCGCGTAAGGGCGGAATCCAGTTTGTCCTCGCCGATTCCATCGGTAGTATGTAAAAACTGGCGGTTTAGATTGCTTTTGGATATTGTATCGAAATCCGCCACACCGATACGTCCAACGCCAGCCCCTGCCAAACAGAAGAGCAAGGCGGAGCCCAAGCCACCGGCACCGACTACCAGGGCCGAAGCTTCTGCCAGCCGCTTTTGACCCTCAGGACCAATCTGGGGCATATTTATCTGTCTGGAATAGCGTTCCAATGGGCAAGCCTCCTTGTTTTTGAGAAGTATGCGAGACGTTAATCACAAGTGGGGGATAACAGTGCACAGAAAGCAACTCTTGATTCTTCAATCAGGGCAAAATTGCCGTTTTTGCAGCACCAGGTCAGCAGAATACCGGCAAGCATGCGCGTGGCCAAATAGATTAGTTGACTAGGCTCCATCATGTTCCGAACCAGTCCCGAGTTCTGACAGTTGCGAAGGAGCGGTATGGTAACTGTTTCGCTCACAAAATACTGGGTCAGGAAAGTCCCGGTTCCTTCCATATTAACCTTAATAGAGGCACGGCATATACTGAGACCCTCGTTTTCCATCTGCTTCAGATGGGCTTCAAAGATATACCAAAGCTTTTCCCAGTCGTTGGGCAGTGCTAAAATATTATCGAGTAGCGCTTGAGTGAAATCTGGCATGTTTTCAAAATAGGAGCTCATTAAAGCATCCTTGGATACAAAATGATAATAAAAGGCGTTTCGGGTGACGGTTGAGGCTTTGCAAATCTGCCGGATTGTTACATTATCGTATCCGTACTTGCGGAACAAGTCCATAGCCGTGTTAAACAATATGATTTTTGTGTTCGGTTTTTCCATGACAACTCCCCATATATAAGCGTTACAACAGTTTATAACAAAGCGCTAAAACGCGCAAGGTATATACCGGAGCTTTATTGACATTATACAACATGCGTGTAATAATATACAATACAGATGTATTGTATATTTAACTTCGCTAAAAGAATTGCAAAAAGCATACCCATCCCGTGGCAATTACCAAATTATAGTAAGGGAGAGCAAAAAAATGTGGACTCTTAAAAAAGCGTGGTATAGGACATTCCAGTTCGTTTTCAACATTTGCGAGGTCTTTTTGCCCCAACGCAGTCCGGAACTGTTGGAGGGCGCAGGCAGCATAAAAAAACTACCGGCGTTCATCAAATCAAAAGGCATAGACAAGGTACTGATCGTCACCGACGGCGTGCTTGCAAAGATTGGTTTGTTGGACGGACTATTTAAAGCCTGCGACGAGGCAAAGCTTACATATGTGTTATATGATGGTGCGGAGGTCAACCCTTCCATCGAATGCATCGAAGCCGCTTACAAGAAGTATTGCGACAACAAATGCCAGGGCTTCATCGCCTTCGGCGGCGGCTCATCCATGGACTGTGCAAAAGCGGCAGCCGCACGGGTTGCCAGACCCAAGCGCAGCATAGCGCAGCTCGGCGGCACGCTCAAGGTGCTCAAAAAAATCCCTCCCCTGTTTGCAGTTCCGACCACCGCGGGGACAGGTTCAGAGGCCACTTTGGCGGCGGTTGTTACCGATTACAGTACCCATCACAAGTATGCCATACAGGACCCCGTTCTGCTTCCACATTATGCAGTGCTTGACCCTGAGCTGACAGTCGGGCTTCCTCCCCATGTCACCTCTACCACGGGCATGGACGCGCTAACCCACGCCGTCGAGGCCTATACCAATAAGTTTGCGCCTAAATACACTCAGCGCCTCGCGGAAGAGGCAACCAAGCTGATCTTTGACAATCTTAAAGTCGCATATGCGGACGGGAAAAACATCGAAGCACGCGACCATATGCTTCACGCCTCGTTATACGCGGGCAGAGCTTTCAGCCGTGCCTGCGTGGGCAATGTACACGCAATCGCCCACACTCTGGGCGGCATATACGGCACGCCCCACGGCCTTGCTAACGCCGTAGTTCTGCCGTATGTAATGGAGGACTACGGACTGGCAGTGTATAAAAAGCTGGCGCGTCTGGCGGAGATTGTCGGCATCACGGGTGCTGACGACGGAGAGAAGGCTCGCGCATTCATCGCGGCAATCCGTCAATTGAACAAAGATATGAATATAGTCGATAAATTTGACCATATAAAGGACGAGGACATTCCTCAGATGGTTGAGTGGGCGCTAAAAGAGGCTAACCCCATCTATCCTGTTCCCGTGATTTGGGATGCGGAGCAGATGACCAAAACCATCGCACGCCTGCGCAAGGCACCCGTGCCTGCCGAAGCAGTAAAATAAACATCCCACTTGTCGGGTAATGACAAGTCAAAAACGACCGCCCTGATGGGCGGTCGTTTTCTGCTTTGCAACTTAGCTTTATCCGCCGCAGCACATGGGAAAGAAGCCTACCTCAGCATCACTTTTCAGCTTTACTTTTCGTATTGACAAAACTTTTTCGCTGTCAGCTACAATCAGGGATGATTTTGCGGCCTTTTGCGCAGGCTTTCCGTACTGTTTTCCGATAATACTCAGCAGTTCCGAAAGACTTGAGACATCGATGTTATCCTCTGTTTTGCCGGCCAGTGTACGCATATCTCCGTAATACATTATATGAGCCATATTGATACCCCCATCTATATTGAAACATCTATACCAAGCTTTTTAAGTTTTCTCGGCGTAGGAACCCCGTTTTTGTCCCAGCCGCGCACCTTATAGTAACGAGGAAGCATTTTTGCAAGCGGAACTATGGTATCCGGACGGCTGGCATCCTGCGGCGTTTTCGTCAGTCTGTCGCAAAGGCTGTCATCCGCCGAGGTCAGCCCCTCGCGAAGATTGAAAAGACGCTCGATGTTGAAGCAGCGTTCGCCCATCTGCAAAAACTTACCCGAGGTCATGGGCAAGCCTGTTGCCAGCTTCAGCGATTGAGTGTATGGGAGCAGATACATCCAGTTGAACGGGAGTACCCACGGCATCATTCCCCATAACGCGCCCATTACGGGACGTGCAGTTATTAAAAACTTGCTCACAAATCTTGTGATCGGATGGGCAGGTCCCAGTTCGGACAAGAATCCTGGAATAATCGCCATAGATGTGAACAGACAAAAGCCTGCTGAGGAGGCTGCTTCTATCATATTTTGGAAAAATATGCCCAGCTCCGCTTTTCCTTTAGGCGTTTGGGTGTCAATCGAAACGACGCCTACGGTTTCAATCAGAGCAACATAGCCACCGTTAAGATGGCAGCCGCCTCTGTTCGATGTTGCGTAACCAAGACCCATACCGACTGATCTGCGCGGCTCATACGCCGCAAGCTCAAGCCCCTTTGCGTGAACGGCAAAGTCCTTGCCACCGTATTTTTCGGACAAGAGCTTACTGCCCAAACCCAGCTCTCTTCCCGAGCCTATTCCATAGGCAATATTGCGGATTGCCTCAAGCACGCCGTCTCTTGAGCCGAAGTGCAACCCAAAATCAGCCATGCCCTTTTCCTGAAGCTCCATGGCAAAAGCCAAAGTTCCGCCAAGAGAAATTGAGTCCATTCCAAGAATGTCTGCCTCATAGTTAATGATGTTAATCCAATCGAGATTGTCATTTTCGATGTTCGCGCTAAATAGTCCTACAGTTTCGTATTCCGGACCTTTTACCTCTTTGCCATAAACCATAACACGGCGCTCACAGCGAATCGGGCAGCTCACACAACCGCTGTTGCGTGTCAGCAACGTATCAGCCAGCTCTTCGCCGGTGATCTTGGATGCGTGCTCATACTGCCCGCGGCTGAAATTTTTTGTCGGCAGAGCATGTGAGGCGTTGGCGTTATTCAAAAGACCGACAGAACCGTATCTCGGCAGGGCATTCCCCGTCATTGGATGGCTTTTTAGGAACTCAATGAATTTTTTGTTATACTTATCGAATTCAACTTTATTATAAATTTCTACCCTTTTTGTTCCAAAGGCCACAATCGCTTTTATGTTTTTTACCCCGAGAACCGCGCCGGCACCGCAGCGACCCGCAACGCGTTCGCCGGAGACAGCCGCGGCAAAATGTACCTTGTTTTCGCCCGCTGGTCCGATTACCAACTTGCCCCAGTGCGGATTAAATTCTTCTTGAACCTTTTCCGCATTCATTCCCCACAAATGCTCGGCATTTTTGATGTTTATTTCACCGTCGAGAATTTCGATATAAGACGGGACTGAAGCTCCGCCCTTGAGAATGATGCCATCGAGACCCGCGCCTTTGAGCATAACGCCGAACTGACCTCCGCAATTGCTCGACGCAATTCCGTTTGTCATTACATTTTTGAATGTCATGTTGAAACGGCTAGAAGAAGGAGCTCCCGTACCATTCATCGGGCTGGTATTTATAATTATTATATTGTCTGCGGAAAGAGCCTTGACCCCGACTGGCATTAAATCAAACAAAAGCCTCGCGGCAAGTGCTTTTCCGCCGAGATATTTTGTATAGAGATATTCCGAAATGGGATAGTCAGTGACATTGCCGTTTGAAAGGTCAATTATTACGTATTTCGGAAGTGTCATTTCTCCTCACCACCCTTCATCGTTATAGCGTGCAGCGGGCAGAATGACGCGCACAGACCGCAGGCTACGCATTGCTTTTCGTTTTCAAGATAGGCGAAAACATTGATGTCGCCCTTGAACTGCGGCAGAGAAATCGCCAATGCGTCTTTTCCGCAGGCATGCACACAAATTGCGCAGGCACTGCAAAGCTTCGTGTCAACAACCGGTCGTTTCCACTCCGTTTTCGGAATTTTTACGGCAACCTCGCCCTTTGAATTCAAAATAGCTGCTTTATTGCACACATTTCCGCAAACGCCGCATTCAACACAGCGCTTTGGGTTGATTATGTGCCGCTCCTTAACTTTGCCCTCAATCGCCTGAACCGGACAGCTTTTGGCGCAGAGCGTGCATCCATTGCAGTCCTCCGTAATAAAATATGCCATATTCGTTTCTCCCCAACAATCCGATTAATTACAGCTTGTTTCGTGTCCATTATCTTTATAACGGTTCTCATCTTTTTGTAAGATGACAAATTTTTTCTCCGAGGAAAATCCGAGAATAATGCGATGCGCTGATATAGAACTATATACTGTAAGATGATGTAATGTGCCATATGTTGAGCTCTGCCCCATGACGAATTTGGCGCAAGCGTGAGGGAACTGCGTTGCCGATACGACCTGTATTGATATAAATATATTATATCAATACAGGTGTATTGTCAATATATCCGAGGACAGATAATCTTCGACCTTACTTTTTGGAGTTTAGCCCTAGACTGCGGTGGAAAATTTGAAGTGGCGGATTAGCTATGCGATTGTGATAAGTCGATGAACAATAATTTTCCTTATTGCAATATCTTATTAAATATATATAATTAAACATATCAAATAATGAAGTGAAGGGAAAATTTATGGATAATTTTACATTTTACAGCCCAACTTATTTTGCTTTTGGCAAGGAAGAAGAAGATAAAACCGGTAAATATGTTAAACGTTTCGGTGGTACCAAAATACTGATACACTATGGCGGAGGTTCAATAGTTCGTTCGGGGCTTTTGGACAGAGTAAAGAATTCTTTGAACAAAGAAAATATAGAATTCGTTGAACTTAGTGGAGTAAAGCCAAACCCCAAAAGTGGTCTCGTCTACACAGGCATAGAGTTATGCCGAATAGAACATATTGATTTTATCCTTGCCGTTGGCGGCGGAAGCACAATTGATTCCGCCAAGGCAATTGCTGCAGGGACTTTATATGACGGAGACTTTTGGGATTATTATCAGGGAAAAGCCGTAACCAAAGCATTGCCAATTGGTATTATTTTAACCATATCGGCAGCAGGCAGCGAGGGCTCGCCCGACTCTGTGATTACAAATGAAAATGGGATGTATAAGCGCGGAGCAAGCGGAGAGGCTCTTCGTCCGGCATTTTCGATTTTAAACCCTGCGTTAACTCAAACCTTGCCGCCATATCAGACAGCCTGTGGAATCACCGACATAATGGCCCACTTGTTTGAACGTTATTTTACCACAACAGAAGAAGTTGAGGTTACCGACAGAATGATTGAGGGCTTGCTGCTGACAATGATTCATGAAGCGCCTCGCGTAATGCAGGATCCCGACAATTATCAGGCTCGGGCTAACATTATGTGGGCGGGTATGATGGCACATAACAACTCCTGTGGAGTCGGCAGAACACAGGATTGGGCAAGTCATGATATTGAACACGAACTTTCCGCGCTTTATGATTGCGCGCACGGAGCCGGACTTGCCGTGGTATTTCCCGCATGGATGACCTATAACATGAAAAATGATGTGAATCGGTTTGCACAGCTTGCTGTTCGAGTATGGGGCTGTGATATGGATTTTGCATGCCCAAAAAATACTGCAAAAGCAGGCATTGCGGCACTGAAACAATTTCTGAAATCCATAGACATGCCGTCAAGCTTTTCGGAACTCGGGGCAAAAGAGGAAGACATTGAGAAAATGGCGCATCTTGCGTGCTACGGAGACGGACGCGAAGGGGCAATCGGCGGTTTTGCCAAATTGAATGAAACTGATGTGATTAATATTTACCGTATGATGGTATAACATATTGAGTTAGCAAAAAAATATAGCAGATGAATTTCGCCTATACGGTATTCATCTGCTATATTATATTAATTTGAGGTATCTACCCAAACGAGTATCGGTCTAAATGAGGATAATTCTGCGCTTAAGCAGTCTCGGCCAATAATTAGCGCCAGTGGTACATAATAGATTGGCACAACTCACATTATTATGACTATTTATAGGTTGTGATATAATTTTTACAATATATTGGCAATAATACCGCCAACCCTTTCGGTCAACTGGCGCTTCCTTTTTTTCTTGAGACTATTTTGCAACAGCCCTGTAATTATCCCACTGGGATAGACTTGAGGGTTACTATCGATTCGATAAATCGGGTATTTGGACTGCAGTCAGATTCTTCGAGTAAGCAAAAAAGTACCGAAAACAACTAAAATAGTCGTTTTCGGTACATATTGCTGGAGCAATAGTGGAAAAAGATTTTGCTGATTAGCCACAGATTATGCTTCTGATCAAACCACAAAATTGAAATTCATTTATAGGTGTGTCCATTGTCATTCAACGTTTCCTGTCACCTTGAGCATTAGCAAAAATCCAACATTATAAATGTTTTGAGGTCTAAGGCCCGAAAAATCCCTTACGGCTTAACGAGTCCAGCCAAAACAGAAATTTCGGAAAAGTGTTAGAACGGCCAACCATTACGCGATTGCAAAATATGACTTAATATTACCTGTGCTTAAAATTAAATGCCAAGTTTTATACTACTTCGATACAAAAACACAAATTTCGACTTAGTGTGAAGGGGACAAAAGGTTATATGGAGGGCATGGTATCCCTGCATGTGTGGGGGCTCGTCCGCCTCAACTTGCCAAGATTCTCTTATAGGGCAACCTGATCTACGCAAATTTTAACATGCTTACAGTTTTAAATAACCGCTAAATAGAGCTATAATTTACGAGTTTTAGTTTCTTAGACGATCAATTGAGTAGACTTTTCTGATTCCTTCAATTGGCAGAGTTTCAATAACTGCTGCAATTTCACTATCATCTAGAGTTTCCATGTACTCGATTAGAGCAGAAAATCTATCGTATTCGGCAACCGAAAATAACACTGCGTCCGGCTGGTTGTTCTTCAGAATAAAAATCTTACCGCAAACTTCTGTCTTGCCTCTGCATGCTTTGTAATTCTTTATCATTTCCGAGTTTGACACAATTGAATTTGTTGAAATAATCATAAATTTGTTCACAACCTTCTCCCATAATGATTATGTATTTTATATCATCATCTATTTGTTGTCAAATGATTATTTAATATATTCTTTTGAAGTCGCAATATGTGGTATCAAGGTGTTGTTTGCTATGATCTCCCAATCAGGCTTTACGATGAAAGCTGTTACCACATAAGTTGTCAGGGATAAGGCCAAATACTTCAGAACTTTTGAATAGGTTTTATAGGTTACAAAAACCTCCAGTAAAATAATTATGCCAGTCATGAGAAGTAGCCAAAATATATAAGGAAATCCCAGCAACATTTGCGCCGAAGAAGCCATTGCGCCAAGATCAGCACCAATATTGATTATATTTGTTATTATAAGAAGGGAAACAGCAAAATATAGTACCGGCTTTGAATAATGGGTACGAATTACTCCAGCTAACCCTTTGCCTGTTACCATTCCAATACGGCCGCACATCTGCTGTATAATAATCATGAACGGAAATGTAAATAAAGATAACTAGAGCTGACTAAATCCGAATTTTGCGCCTGTCTGCGAGTATGTCGCCACACCCGAAGGGTCGTCATCGGCTGCACCGGTAATGAAGCCGGGACCGATTGTTTTCAATATCTTTTTCAAAAACTTCAACATAAGTGCCCACTTTTTTTCCGCGTCTCATTCTTTTGTATTTTTAGGGGGAGGATCCATGAATATGTGAGAATGTTTTTCTACGAAAATAACAACATTAAAAAATTTAAAACGTGGGCACATACGTTGCGTCTATTATTTAAGCCAGAGAAAAAAGTGCGATGTGCTCACTTTTCGGCTTTCTTCAAATCATTTGAAATATTTTCAACAGTTTTACTAATATCATTCTTGACATCATGATATCCGTCTTTTATATCCTCATGCACTCCACTTGCATTCTTATCGATGTCTTTAATCGCTTTGCTGGCTGTTTTTGCCACATGATCGGCAGCGTCATGAACAGCGTCCGCTTTATCCTGAATAGTATCCTTGGTTTTCTCAACAACATCTAATGCTTTTTTTCTACACATTTTATGCAGTTCCATTCCTTTTTCTAATGCCATTATTATGCAGGTCGTTACACCTATCGCACTTACGACAGCTATTCCTACAGCAAATTTTTTTGCTCTTCTTGCCTTTTTCATCTGCATCTGTTTTTCGTTTGCCATGTCGCAGCAATTTTTGAATTTTACCATTTTAAACATCTCCTTATTTTTTCTCATAGTATAAGCAGTTTGCTTGCCATTAAATCTGTATTGAACATATATCTTCCGACAGATACCCAACCGCAATCTTTTATGGCTTTTAACTATGTTGATTGTCTATAGCCGACAAAAGCTTGTCGAAAGGTTCTGTGAATTTTTTTATACCTTCAAACTCAAGTTGCTGTGTTATTTCATCAATATCTACGCCAAGTTCAGGCAATGAACTCAATATGTCCAGGGCATCAGCTACTCCGTTTTCGAGCATTCGTTTAGGCTTACCATTCTCGCAGTATGCGTTGAAGGTTTCCAGAGGCAAGGTGCTTATTGTATTGCGTCCGATTAGGGGCTCAACGTATTTTAGCTCGCTGAATTTCGGGTTTTTTGCACCTGTGCTTGCCCAAAGCAGTCGCTGAGCATGGACACCGGCTTTAGTCAGCTCAGAAAACATATCGCTTTCGAAGATTCTTTTATAATTCTGATATGCCGTTTTCGCGCTGGCGATGGCAACTTGCCCATAAGCATTTTGGGCAAGACTGGCCAATTCTCCGCGATTGTCAATGATTTTTTCGAGCATCGGGTCAACAAGAGCATCAATACGGCTGAGGAAAAAACTGGCGACCGATACTACATTATTCACTGGTTCGTTATGGTCTGTTCGCTCCATGATTCCCGCAATATATTCATCCACGACCTGTAGGTATCTTTTTATTCCGAATATAAGCGTTACGTTAACATTGATACCTTCGCTTATAAGCTGCCGTATAGCAGGCAGACCTTCTGCGGTTGCGGGAATTTTAATCAATATGTTTGGACGATTAACCGCAGCCCAAAGACGCTGAGCTTCCTTTATAGTGCCTTCAGTGTCAAATGCCAAATGCGGATTTACCTCCAGACTGACGTATCCGTCATTTCCGTTAGTTCTGTTATAGACAGGTTTGAAAACATCAGCCGCTGCCTGCACATCGCTCTGGCTGAGGGCTTCATAAATGGATTTGGAGTCTTTTCCTTCGAGTAACATGGTTCGAATAGGTTCTCTATATACATCACTGCTCAGAATCGCTTTTTCAAAGATGGCGGGATTTGAGGTCATTCCGCGCAAACCACATACACCTATAAACTTTCCAAGTTCACCGCCAACTATAAAATCTCGTCGAATATAATCCAGCCATATAGACTGTCCCAAACGCTGTAATTCGAGTATTCGATTACTTTTCATTATTTGTTCCTTTCTTCTGTACGGTCTTATCAAGCTACGTTTAGAAAAAAATGAGCTTGTCTGGTTACAAAAACTAATTAAGGCATATATATCGAAAGAAGCGTCACGCTTCCTTTGATAACGAACTTTCCGATACAAGCAGGGAAAAGGACAGTTTCCCCCAACAATATGCTGCATGAACCGCCATCGTATGTTATTGCGCCGCTGCCGTTTATGCACATAAATATAATAAAGCATCCGATGGTGGTGCTTTTATATTGACGATGCACGTTAATTTTATCCACATTAAAATACTCTGATCTAAGGATGGCGTTAAGGCTATAATCTCGATTGTTTAAGGGGTTAGAAAAGACTGTGGGCAGGTTCTGTGAAGCAAAGTCAATTACGTCAAGCGCCTGAGCTGTGTTTAAAGCTCTGCCAACACCGTCTTTGCCAACTCTGCCCCAATCGTATATCCTATACGTCGTATTACTGTTTTGCTGGATTTCTGCAATTAATATTCCGCTGAGAATTGCGTGTACCTTTCCCGCCGGTACATAGAAGGCATCTCCGGGCTTTACATTTACGAAGTTCAGTGCCTCAACTGTTTTATTTTCCGAGATGGCTATCGAAAACTCCGCTTTCGTCTCATGTTTATCAACGCCGTAAACAAGCTCGGAGTTTTCTTTTGCATCCAATATGTACCAAAGCTCGTTTTTGCCGTTGTTTTCACCGTTAATCTTGGCATAAGCGTCATCAGGGTGAACTTGAACCGATAGGTTTTCGTTTGCGTCAATTATTTTTATGAGAAGCGGAAAACGATTACCGAAGCTTAAATAAGTTTTTTCTCCGAGAAGTTTCTCTTTATATTTATAAATAACATCCTGCAAGCTCATACCTTTTAAAACGCCTGAGGATACAATACTTGTTCCGTCTTCGCGGCAACAAAGCTCCCAGCTCTCGGCAACCCCATCCAATATTATATCCCTGTGAAAATATCTTGAGATGTTTGTGCCGCCCCAGACAATTTGCTTATAAATAGGATCGAATTTCAGAGGATACAGCAACTCACACACATCCTTCAAGAAGGTTGAGCTTGTTTGATAAATCGGTTTCAAGCGCCTCAAGTATTTTTTCTGCTGTATTTCCGCATTTTGACCTTGCCGTCAGATAACACTTCAACTTTGGCTCTGTTCCGGATGGCCTTATCACAATTTCACAGTTATCGTCAAGTGAGAACAACAAAACATCTGATTTTGGCAAGCGAAGACTGCTTGTTTCATGCGTATCCATTTTTGTGGAGGTTGAGTTTAGGTAATCATCGGTTTTGATGAGCTGTAACCCTGCAAATTCAGTAAAGGTCCCTTTTCTAAACCTACCCATAATGGTTTGCATCCGTTTTAATCCATCGGTTTCCCCGAAAGAAAAGGACAGAAGCTTATGTTTCCAATATCCGTATTTTTCATACAATTTGTTTAGCTCTTCAAGCAGGGGTGAATTATTCTTTCTATAAAATGCTGTCATTTCACAAATTAGCAGGGAAGCCGAGACTGCGTCCTTGTCCCTTACGAAAACCTCCGGAAGATAACCATAGCTTTCTTCAAAGCCTAATATATAGCGGTCTTCCTCGTGCTTTTGCTCCAAAACACCAATTTGTTCACCGATATATTTAAAGCCGGTCAAGGTGTCTATAACCTGTGCGCCATATTCGTCGGCAATCATATTTGCCATCGCGCTTGTGACAATGGTTTTTATTACCACCGGATTTTCAGGGAGAGTGTTCTTTTCCTTTTTCTGAGACAGGATGTAATTCAAAAGCAAACATCCTGTTTCATTTCCTGTCAGCAGCACATATTCGCTTCCACTTTTCACGGCAATTCCGACCCTGTCACAATCGGGGTCTGTAGCAATGAGTAAATCTCCATCAGTTTTTTTGGCAAGGCTGATAGCCAATTCAAAGGCGCTTTGTTCCTCCGGATTTGGACTTGGGCAGCTTGGAAAAAGACCATTAGGGTTTTCCTGTTCCGGGACTATAATGAGATTTTTCAGCCCGGCTCTTGTAAGAATTTCTCTGACAGGTTTATTCCCAGTGCCATTGAGAGGACTATAAATAACTTTCATGTCCGACTCTTTTAATATCTCCGGATTTACGGAACATTGTTGCACCTGTTCATAGTATTCTTCCAGCAGGTCGTGGTAAATATATCTGATAGAACCTTCACTGAATGCTTTTTCAAAAGGCTCTATTTTAACGTCATTAAAAACATCTACTTTTTTGATGAAGTTTTGTATTGCAGCGGCGGCTTGTAGCGTAATCTGGCAGCCGTCGTTTCCATACACCTTGTAGCCATTGTATTTTGCTGTATTATGACTTGCTGTTATTACAATTCCTGCATCGCACCCCAGACGCCTAACCGCATATGAGAGAAGGGGAGTTGGCATTAGTTCCGAAAAAATATGCGCGACACCACCGTTTGCCGCGAAAACACTAGCTGAAAGTCTGGCAAACAATTCCGAGTTTATTCGACTGTCATAGGCGATTGCTACGGACAGAGATTTTTTTTGACTTTTCAAAAAATCGCAGAGACCCTGCGTTGCTTTGTTAACTGTGTAGCTGTTTATGCGGTTTGTTCCAACGCCAATAATCCCTCGAAGCCCGCCGGTACCAAACTCCAATTCTTTGTAAAAGGCATCATTTATTTCGGACTCTGTCATGAAAGTAAGTTGGTTGCTTAAATCGGAATCCGTTACGGCCTCCAGCCACTTTCGATAATTTTGGTCTATACTCATATTTTAATGCCCTCAACTTTTGATTTTGTTTTAAAACAAAAATCGCCTGGTGCCGTAAGACAGACTGTATTCTGCAGATAGGTTTGCTTTTTTTGCGGAGGTAGCTTAACTCTTTGTATCGAATTTCTTTACTTCCAGGTAAGCAATCCAAAAGGACACGATACTTTCTGCTCCTTGATTGAGGTTTAATCCATCAGATGTGATCGCGTCGCAGCATCCGCCGGTCTCATTGTCAATGAGACTCAAACCCTTTGAGTTTTTACCGGTGTACCAGGAAAAGCAGACCTTTGCTCTGTCAAAGAACGCTCGGTTTCCTGAAACCGAATAGGCTTCAAGAAAAGCCAACATAGTTTCACAAGCCTCCACAGACTGTTCATCAAATTCGGCGGGCGTATTTCCTTTGACTAGCCAGCCTTTGCAGCCGATGGGCTTAAAATAGCCCTTACTGAAAGTTTTGGTTTCAAGAAACTTTAGACTTTCGAGTCCAATTTCTTTATACCGAACTATTTTTGTAACACTGTGAGCTGAGAGCATTGCCCAAGGTAATGTCGCATTGCAGTAGGTCAAGCTGTCTTCGAACCAGTGCCAGTCGCCATTGTTGTAATGTTCATAGTGATCAGAAAGAGTGTCGGCCAGCCTTATAATTATTGCATTGGTTTTTTCTTGATTAAGATATTTAAGCCCGATTATCACATAGGCTTTTGCTCTGGAGAAGCTTAGATTCAGACAGTTAGGCATGGCCTTCTCAATCAATTCCCAGGCTAAATTTTTAATATACCTCGGAGTGATGGAACTTGAGAATGTATAGCACAGTGCCCACATACAGCGCCCGAAGCAATCTTCTGAGCCTTCGGTTTCTAAAAACTCACGGTTATAACCCATGAAATTTTTAAATTTCCCGTCTGGGTTCTGGGCATAGAACAAGAAGGCAAGATACTTGCTCATCAATTTTTCAACCGATTTTTCGTGATGATGGACATATAGTTTGACAGCCATTATTAGTGCTCTGGCATTGTCGTCCGAGGTATAACCCTCTGATAGATTGGGAACTCCGTATATGGAATGCTGAAGAATTCCCGTGTCGTCAGTCATACGGAAAATTTGATCTGTCTTTAATGAAATTAGATTATTTTCTTTAGCCATTTGACACCTCACTTATCCTGCAACAGCACATTATTAAACAAAGCTTCGTATTGCTTTGCCACACGTTCCCACATCATTGTCTTTCCCTTTTCAATTGTTTTCAGCTCCATTTGAAGCTTCGCTTCCGGATGCTCCTGCACGTACTCAATGCAACTTGCAATCGAATCGGAATTTCGGAACTCGGCCAGTAATCCTCTACCTTCAGACAGCATCTCTTTTGCATAACTATATGGAGTTGAAACAATAACACGGCCATACCCCACGGCATAGGCCAGCGTTCCGCTTACGGCCTGATCCCTATTTAGGTAAGGAGTCAGATAAACATCCGATAGTTTCAGATAGTGGATGATTTCCTCTTTCGACAGATACTTGTTTACAAACACCACATTGTCGCCAATATCAAGCTCTGCTACCATTGCCTCAAGCGATTTGCGGTAGTCTTCTTCAGACAGTTTAATGACTGCTGGGTGGGTCCGCCCAAGGATGTAATAAAGAACATTTTCATGTTTTTTTGCAACTTTAGCAATTGCTTCCACGCCGTATTCCAGCCCTTTTCCCGGACCGAGTAGCCCAAAAGTGCTGATAATAAAACGGTTTTCCAGCCCACTGTCAGCCTTAAGCTTTTCTCTTGACTCCATAGGAATGGACGGCACGCCGTGGTTTATCACAGTTATCTTCGAAGCATTAATCCCATAACTGTTTTTCAAAATGTCAATTGTGTTGGTTGCCATTGTTATTATTTTTTCGCCCTTTTGGGCCAGAGTATTCAAAATATAGCGTTGCATTTCATCCGGATCTGGAAGCACGGTATGAAGCGTTGTAACAAAAGGAATTTGCAGATTGTTAACAAGCTCCAGCAAGTATTCGCCCCTCAACCCTCCATAGATACCGTATTCGTGCTCAATAACCAAAAGCTCGATATCAGAATTGTTTAGGGCATTTGCAATTTTAATATAACTGTCTTTATCATATTGCTGGAGTTCCAGTATTACATCATCGTCATACTGAATAGCATCGATGCTTATAGCAACGATTTTGCTTTGCTGAGTTGACGGTATTTTTTTAAGCTCCATTAATAAATCCTGTGTAAATGTTGCAAGGCCGCACTCTCTCGGCGGATACGTGCTTAGAAAAGCTATTTTAAGAGGTCTTCCTGAAATCATGTAAAGCTCCTTATTTGTTTTTATTCGAAAAAACATCTTCGGCATGCTGTCTCCGGCAACGCACAAGCTGTGATTGAACAGTGCTTGTCAACTTGTCGCCGCCTGCAAAACGCGTGATGTGTTCTGGCTGTCTGGTCTAGCTAAATCCGGACAGTCAAGAATGCCGTTGCATGCAACTTTGAATCCGCAGGCGGAAACAACGCCGTCCAATGCCGAAAAACTGCCAACGTGCACATTGTTCCAAAGGATGCTGTTGGTAACACTGCCCCCCATATGAATAAAAACATTGTCTCCTATTACAGCGTTCGGGCCTACTGTCGCATAAGGCTCAACTATCACATGGTTTCCAATATAGACAGGCCCGATAATTTCGGCAGTGGCATCAATATTAGAATTTTCTCCTATAAATACACCCTTATTATTAAAACGGATTCCGGATAACCGACAATCTCCAGTCATTATATCTTCATGCGACTGCAAATATTTTTTTGGCGTTCCAATATCCATCCAGTACGTACAGCCGTTATATACTGCGATATTATGACCTTTCTGCAAAAGAGCGGGGAATGTTTCCCGTTCAACCGAAATCGGCAAATCCTCCGGGATCTCTCTCAGCGCTTCGGGTTCAAAAACGTAGACGCCTGCGTTGATATAATTGGACTTGATTTTATCCGCTTCCGGCTTTTCGGTGAAAGAGACTGCATAGCCACTTTTGTTGTATTCAATGACGCCGTATGCACTGGGGTTTTCCACGCGGGTTACAGCAATGGTAACTGATGCTGACTTTGATTTGTGATATTTAACAAGCTCTGCGAAATCCATGTTGCAGAGAATGTCCGCATTGAAAACTAAAAACGTGTCATCATATAAGTGACCGGTTTTTTTGATAGCGCCGCCTGTTCCCATGGGCGAATCCTCACATATATACTCGATATTAAGACCGAATTTGCTGCCGGAACCAAAATATTCCTGTATATATTGCGACTTATAGCCGGTGCTGATGACAATATCACAAATACCGCACTTTCTGAGGTTTTCAAAACTTCTCTGCATAAGAGGCTTGTTCATGATAGGAACCATAGGTTTCGGAAGATTATCGGTTAAAGGCTTCAACCTCGTCCCCCTGCCGCCCGCTAAAAATAACGCTTTCACTTTTTCCCCTTTCCAGTCGGATAGTGTTTTCTGTGATGGTTAATGGATACACTTAAGTAAATATAATTTGCGATGAGGCAACTGATATACTAAATACATTATACATTATGTAGAACAATAAGTAAACAAATGTATTAAACAAAATAGTACATAATACTACATATTATATTGTGGATATTTCAATGCGCATAATAAAATTGCGTTTAGATGGATAACAGATATCCATCTAAACGCAATTTTTTATATTAAGGTTAAATTTACATGGTTACTTCCGGGCAGGATTTGATATAGTCAAGTAACTCGCCCAAATTTGCGGTAGCAAGAGCAATACAGGAATCGGCAGCGCCATAATACATCTTGACTTTTCCCGTGGCATTATCCAGTATCCATCCGCAGGGGAAAACGGCGCCGCCCACATCGCCCTCTTTCTCATAGAGTTCTTGCGGCCCAAATATCCATTCGTCGCTTCTTCGTAAAATTTTAAAAGGGTCTTCGAGGTCCAGGAGCGCAAGCCCTAAACGATATATAGATCCCGCCGCGGTCTGCCTGACACTATGGTACAATATCAGCCAGCCGTCAGGAGTTTCAAGCGGCTGTGCGCTCAAGCCAACCTTGTTTGCGTCCCACCAGGCACCATATCGGGACGGAATGAGTATTTTGGGATCATTCCAATTTTTCAGATCGTCTGAGATTGAAGCCCAAATATGAGTACCCGGTTTGTCGCTCGCAGCCATCGGCCTGTGAATCAGCATCCATCTGCCACCGATTTTTCTTGGGAATATTGCTGCATCTTTATCTTCGGGAGGCAGAATGGAACCAAATCTTTCAAATTCATGGAAATCCTTAGTCATTGCCAGCGAAACTCTGGGTCCGGATTCTGAAAAAGCGGTATATGTTATTGCCCACTTGTCCAATTCGTCAAGCCTGGTGATTCGCGGGTCTTCAATTCCCCACGCCTCTTCGGGATAATTCTGAGGGTCGGCCTCAAATGTCGGCTGAGTATCAATCATCCAGTTCACAATGCCGTGTTCGCTTACGGCTTTTGCAAGGTGGGAGAAGCCCCTTCGGTCTTCAACTCTTGCAAGCAGTACTACTTTGTTTTGGAACAATGTCACTCCTGGATTGAAAACCGCGTTGACCGGATATGGCCAATCCTTTGCAGACAAAATCGGATTGTTATGATGACGGACGAATAGTTCTTTGTAGGCGTTGTCATAGCTTTTTAGTCGCGTCTCGAAATGTTGCATGTTAAGTTACTTCTTTCTAGACCTGATTTTTACCATGCTCCATTTTATTTTCATTACATGGCCAAACGGACATAGGCACGCTTGTTCTCCGTGTGCCAACATGTTTATTGTATCACCAAGTACATATAAAGCAAGTTTTCGCCGATAATAATGTTTTCTACCGTTTTCAAGTGATTATATTTGCTATGCGCTAACTTTTGATTTGGAAGACAATAGAGAAGCCACATTATAATTATAATTATAATTATAATTATAATTATAATTGCATAAATAATTGACATACCGTGATATTTCATATATGATACTGATATATAATCAAGATAAAGGGAAGGGGGTAATTTCGATGAAAATTATTTCTGAAGCAATTGTCTCGAATTCCGAAATGATAAAAAACTATAAGTCATGCAGGGAAAAGGCGGAGACTTGCGGAAAGATATTTATTTTGAGAAATAGCCAACCCGATGCCGTTTTATTTTCTATAGCCGAGTATAAGCGACTTTCGGATTACTTTGCGAATTTGGAAGATCCGGAAAGTAAGAAGTTTTTATTGCATTGAGTTCTTGTGAAAATATATGAAAGGGTGAAAACGCATGTTGTGGACAATTGCTGTTATTCTGATAATCCTATGGCTTCTAGGAGTAGTAACTTCGTATACTTTTGGTGGGTTTATACATGTTCTTCTCGTCATTGCAATTATTGTAATTTTGATAAGGGTAATCAAAGGGAGAAGTATTGTTTAGTAGGGCGTTTGTTAGGCTGATAACAAACTAACAATGATAGGAGTATGCGCAGGGCGTGAGGCAGGCCGGTTACGATGTGTTAACCGGCCTGCCTCAATTTCTTGTAATCTTTCTTCCAAAACTTCTGGTTAATATTCAAGACCGATATTTTACTTAGTTTTTCACAATTTTGTAAAACCATTTTTTTGCAAGCTCAGCTACAAAAATGTAACATACGATAATGCCTGCAATAGCAAGCAGTAGCCAAACGGGAATAGCGGTAAATCCCAGAAGCTGTGCCAGAGGAGTAAACGGGATGATTATTGCTGTGATTGCAACGCATATTGTTGCAATTGAAAGATACTTCCCTGGAGCACTTTTAAAGAACGGTTTTCTGCTTCTAATAACCAGAACGATAATTGCAGCGGAGACGACGGATTCAATGAACCAACCTGTTCTAAACTGAATATCGGTTGCATGAGCAATGAAGATCAGCAATCCAAAAGTTACGAAATCAAAAATTGTACTTATTAGACCAAAGGTTAACATGAACTTACGAATGAAGGCAATATTCCATTTTCTCGGCTTCATAATCATTTCAGCGTCAACAGAGTCAGTTGAAATAGTCATTTCGGGGAAATCAGTCAATAGGTTTGTCATCAATATCTGCTTTGGAAGCAGCGGCAAAAATGGTAGAAATAGCGACGCTCCGGCCATACTAAACATATTTCCAAAGTTGGCACTTGTCGCCATGAACACATACTTTAGTGTGTTAGCGAAAGTTATTCTTCCGGCTTTTACTCCGTTTATCAGAACATCAAGATTTTTTTCGAGCAGCACAATATCGGCGGCTTCTTTTGCAACATCAACCGCACTGTCAACAGAAATGCTGACATCAGCAGCATGCAGGGCTGACGCATCATTAATGCCATCCCCCATGTATCCGACAACATAGCCTGCTTTCTTGAGCGCAATAATTATGCGCTCTTTTTGATTGGGTTCAACTTCAGCAAAAACAGAAACATCGCCAACCATTTTTAGAAGAGCACCATCACTAAAATTGCGCATTTCCGGACCGGTAAGTATCTTAACGTCTTTATATCCCAACTGGGCAACGATACTGCCGGCAATGAGCTTATTATCACCTGTAATTATTTTTAAAGAAACGCCTAATGTTTTGAGTTCCTTAATGGTTTCAACAATTCCGTCCTTTAATGGATCAAACAGTACAATAAATCCTATAAATATCATGTCCGTTTCAACTTCGTCTTCTATTGTTGATTCGGTCTCAATGTTTTTATAAGCCACGCCAAGAGTCCTGTAGCCCTTACCGCTATATTCTTCGTATTGTTTTTCGATTGACTGCGAAACTTCCTTAATGTCGACTATCTTTCCTTCTTCTATTTCAGCTTTTGTGCATATACCCAGAACATTTGTAAGTGCACCTTTCGTAATCATAATATATGTTTGCGGGTCTCCGGAGCTTTTGACAGGTTCAGCCAACATAATACTTAGGCGTTTCCTTATAAAATCATATGGATGCTCATCCAGTTTCAGATAATCTTTTACATCAATTGATTTATAGCCTCTTATGGCTTCATCGATTGGATTAATAAAGCCAGACTCAAAGGACGCGTTTAGATAGGCATATAAGAAGACTTTATCACTGGCAACTCCGTTTACGCTCATAGTTGACTGAAGCTTAACGGTGCCGTCTGTTAATGTGCCAGTCTTATCAGAACAGAGCACATCCATACTTCCAAAGTTTTCTATTGAGGCAAGACGTTTCACTATGACCTTACCCTTAGCCATCATTTTTGCGCCATGAGCAAGATTTATACTAATAATTGCAGGCAGTAACTGAGGCGTTAAACCAACAGCAAGAGCCAGTGAAAAAAGAAATGAATCGAGAGCGGGACGCTGCAGAAGTACATTAATTGCAAATATTGCTATTACTAATAACAACGTTATTTCCATCAAGAAATAGCCAAACTTTCGTACGCCAACTTCAAACTCAGTTTCAAGCGGCCTTAGTTTGAGCCTTTCGGAAATCTTACCGAACTCAGTATCTTTGCCGGTTTCGATAACCAAAGCTTTCGCCGTTCCGCTGATAACATGAGTCCCCATCCATAGCGAGTTTTTTCTATCCTTTAATGCAGTTTCAAGCGGCAAAACACCGGCTTGCTTTTCCACAGGATATGTTTCGCCTGTTAAAGTGGCTTCATCAATGTTTAATGAGTCAGACTCAAGTATAAGACTGTCTGCGGGAATAACTGCACCGGCTTTTAAGATGACAATATCACCGGGGACAATTTCTTCCACGCCAATACTCAGTTCTGTCCCATCCCGTAGAACAGTTGCTTTGATTTTTACCACTTCCAGTAGCTTAGCAACCGCATCGTTTGCGCCGTATTCCTGCCAAAAGCCTAGAAGCCCGCTAATCATTACAATTGTCAGAATTATTATTGCATCAACAGTATCCTTTAGGAAAAAGGAGAGAGCAATTGCAAAAAACAGGATGATAATTATCGGGCTTTTAAACTGCGACAGTAGAAGACTAAGCGTGCTGTTATTCTTTTTAGCCTTTATAGAATTTGGACCATTAGCGGCCAGCTTCTTCTCTGCCTCATCACTTGTTAGACCATCTTTTGAAGCCTCAAGGCTTTTAAAAACATCTTCTAAGGGCATTGACCAAAAGCTTTGTTTTAAATCTGCCATAATAAACATCATCTCTCTTTACTATCATTAGATATTGTAATTGCCAGATATTAAACTTTGAATTTTTTAATAACGCTGTAGGGTTATTTCCGTGGACAGTAAAATGGTAATATTTCCTATTTATTATCATTTTATCATATGAGTGCGGCAAACTCAAGTCACCAATAATAATATATTATTGTGCAATTATAGTTTTAACTATAATTATTTAACAATTCTTTAATCTCGACAGTGCAACAGCCTTTTTACTCTGCATCATCGAGCCAATATCTCTATCAACTTGTGTAATGATCTTGTTGTGGATAATTTATTTGGTTGAACACCACTAATCAAGCTGTTATTTATTAATATTTGCAGTCATATTAATCCCAAGTGTTAATAATATGTCAAATAATAATAAGAATAACTAGGCACATTATCTATTGACAATAAGTAGTAACAATTATATTATTAATTTGCGACTAAGAGATCGACTAAGAGATATAGTATATACACAAATTGATTTTGGAGGTAATTTACATGGGCAAAGCTGTTGGCATTGATTTAGGAACAACCAACTCTGTGGTTTCTGTAATGGAGAACGGTTCACCTGTAGTAATTGTGAATTCAGAAGGTGCAAGAACCACCCCGTCTGTGGTGGCGTTTAGAAATAATGGAGAAAGGCTGGTGGGACAGGTTGCACGCCGTCAAGCCGCGTTGAATCCTGTGAACACTTTGTATTCTGTCAAACGATTTATAGGACGTCGGTTTTCGGAAGTCGTAGATGAGAGGAAACTTGTCCCCTACAAAGTCGAAGAAGGACCCAATGATTCCGTGAGATTTGATATTAGCGGTGTTCTTTATTCTCCCGAGGAAATCGCATCAACTATATTAAAACGACTTGCGGATGATGCTTCAAAATATCTGGGTGAAAAAGTTACCGATGCCATCATCACGGTTCCCGCATATTTTAACGACGCTCAACGGCAAGCCACCAAAGACGCCGGGAAAATCGCAGGGCTGAATGTTCTTCGCATAATTAATGAACCAACTGCCGCGGCACTGGCTTATGGTATGGACAAAAAGAAGAATGAAACAATTCTTGTCTTTGACCTAGGCGGCGGAACGTTTGATGTTTCTATTCTGGATGTCGGTGACGGCGTATTTGAGGTTAAAGCCACCAACGGAGATACCCATTTAGGCGGAGACAACTTCGATAAAGCGGTTGTTGACTGGCTTGCTGAAGAGTTTAAAAAAAGTAACGGAATAGATTTGCGGCTGGATAAACAGGCGTTGCAGCGGCTTACGGAAAGCGCAGAAAAAGCAAAGATTGATTTATCCGGTGCCGTTGAAGCACAAATTAATCTTCCGTTTATTACTGCCGATGCCAGCGGTCCTAAACACTTGGACATAAAGTTAACTCGAGCTAAATTTGACGATTTGACCCACTCGCTCGTTGAGAGGTGCAGAAAGCCATTCCTTTCCGCACTTGCTGACGCAAAACTTACGGCAAGTGACATAGATGAAGCTATTTTGGTCGGCGGTTCAACCCGTACACCGGCAGTGCAGCAGCTGGTTCGCGAGCTCATGGGAGGACGCGCACCTAATCAAAGCGTCAATCCCGATGAGGTTGTCGCAATTGGAGCCGCTATACAGTCCGGAATACTGGCCGGAGACGTAAAAGATATTTTGCTTCTTGATGTAACGCCGCTTTCAATGGGGGTTGAAACCTTAGGCGGTATTACTGCTAAAATCATCGAACGAAACACCACTATTCCGGTTCGCCGCAGTCAGATATTTTCCACAGCCGAGGACAACCAGCCGGCTGTTGATATCAATGTTCTGCAGGGCGAAAGGGAGCTTGCCAAGGATAACCGCTCACTTGGAAAGTTCAAGCTTGACGGAATACTTCCTGCTCCCAGAGGTGCCTCGCAAATCGAAGTAACTTTTGATATTGATGCAAATGGAATACTGAAAGTCAGCGCCAAAGACAAATCAACAAACAAAGAGCAAACTGTTACAATTACAGGTTCCACCAGCTTAGAAAAAGACGAAATCAGCCGGATGATTAAGGACGCCGAGGCGCACTTAGCTGAAGATAAAAGCAGGCGGCAGGAGGTCGATATACGAAACGATGCAGACGCAGCGGTATATCAGGTCCAGCGTCAGTTGAGTGAAGCGGGAGATAAAATCCCTTCTCATGAGAAGAGCCGTATTGAGCAGCTTATAGCCGAGACAAAAAAAGCTTTAGGGGACAATGCCCCTATTGACCGCATTCGTACACTTACAAGTGATTTGAATCAAGCGGCAAATATGTTATCTTCCAGCCCCGAGCCGAATCCTCAGAATAAAGGCGAAGAGTCCTCAAAGGATGCAAGCGCTTCCGATGACGTTGTTGATGCAGAATATACAGAGAAATAATGCCTGTGTGGATATGGGAATATTGGGGAATGCCGGAACGCATTATATAATCCGGCATTTCGGTTTCCTTGAGAGAGTCGGTGAATATGGATACTGTGAATAGAGACTATTATAAAATCTTGGGTGTCGCCCGAACTGCAACTGAACAGGAGATTAAAACCGCCTATAGAAAAGCGGCTCGAAAGTATCATCCTGACCTGCAAACAAAAGGTGAAAGACCCGGCGCTGAAGAAAAATTCAAGGAAATTAATGAAGCGAATGCTATTTTAAGCGATGCGGAGAAACGAGCGGAATACGACAGTTTGGGAGAAAATCGGCAAAACGAACGGCAAAGGCAACCCACTCAAGAGAACGGGAATTCTGCCTGGAGCGAATCCGGTTCAACAAATTTCAGCGATGTTTTTGAAAGCCTATTCGGAAAAGGAAGGAATAGCGGTTCACAGCAGGGATTTGCTCGTGAAAGACAAACTCGTGGGCAGGACTTTGAGAGCGAACTGGAATTAACCATTGAAGAGGCTTATAGCGGGGGCCAAAAATCTCTGCAGTTTTCTTCTCGTGAAAGATGTTCGGTATGCGGAGGCGTCGGTTCTGTGAATATGAGAATATGCCCCAGTTGCAACGGAACAGGGGATAGAACCATTGTTAAGACGCTCAGCGTGAACATTCCTCCATTTGTGAGAGCGGGAAGCAAAATACGTCTAAAAGGTCTCGGAGAAATAGGCACAGCCAATGGAGAACGCGGAGATCTCTTTTTGGCAGTTAAATTCATTCCAAACGCCCGTTTCAAATTAGAAGGCAACAATATAGAAACGACAGTCGAAATCAGACCTGAGCAAGCTGTGTTGGGATGCCGTATTCCTGTCCCGACTATAGACGGCGAAGCGAAAGTCACCATACCGCCGATGTTTCATAATGGCAAAAAACTACGTCTGCGGGCGAAAGGTTGGATGGATAAGAACGGAAAGCGCGGCGACCAGTACGTGAAAATAGGTATTGATATTCCAAACTCTCTGAACACTGCTGAACGCGAACTATACCAACGCCTTACAGATATTAGAAAAGAGGCAAATAAACTATGAAAAAATATTACCTCCAACTTTATCGGCAAAACATAATTCCTATGGAACAAAGAGATATGGCGGCTGCTGATGAAGTGCTATATCAGCCGCTGTTGATCGAAAGATTAATTGACATAGGGGCAATTGAGTCAAAAGGCGGGATGTGTTCATATGAGGAAGTTGAAAGGGTTAACAAAATATTGCGACTGCGCCGCTTTTTCGGGGTCAACCTATCCGGAGCCGCCATAATAGTTGAACTTTTGGATAAGCTTGAAGCGATGGAAGAGGCGGCCGAGCGCCAGAAGACAGATTGAGCCGACAAGACAATTTAATTTAAACGAGCATGTAGACTAAAAAAATTAATTGGAGGAGAGAACATGACAGAAAACAGACAGGTTTATAAATGCGAGATTTGCGGAAATATTGTTGAAATGCTTCACACGGGAGTGGGTACTATGGTATGTTGCGGCCAGCCAATGACTTTGCAGGAGCCAAACACCGGAGACGCAGCCACAGAAAAGCATGTACCCGTAATTGAAAAGATTGACGGCGGGGTACTCGTAAAGGTCGGATCGGTTGAACATCCTATGCTTGACAACCACTTCATCGAATGGATAGAGATACATACAAAAGAAAAGCTGCACAGAAAATACCTGAATCCGGGAGAAAAACCGCAAGCTGAATTTTTGCTAGATGAGGATGTTTTGTTTGCGAGAGAGTATTGCAGCATTCACGGTTTGTGGAAAGCCGACCTCGTTTAGTCCTTTAATCATTGGGGATTGAGTAGTGATAACCCTGCACAATCCCCATATGATAACCAGCGAATAAATCGGATCGTAAAAAAATACGTTGATGCAACGGCTTTAATTCACTCGAAAATTTTGCCGTGACGGCAGCTAAAATACCAAAGAAAGGAGGATGAAAATGATAGGTGTTATTAAAACTGGAGATATGGCTCCTGACTTTTCCCTACGTGATAATCATGACCAGATAGTGCATTTGAACGACTACCGCGGAAAAAAGGTTTTGCTGTCGTGGCATCCCATTGCGTGGACAAGTGTTTGCACGGATCAGATGCGTTCGCTGGAAGTTAACGCTGAAGAATTCCAGACGCTTAATGCTGTGGCATTTGGGATGAGCGTTGATCCAAGTGCCTGCAAAAAAGCATGGGCAACTGTTTTGTGCATTAATGATATCACTCTTCTCAGTGATTTTTGGCCGCATGGAAAAGTTGCGCGTGATTACGGAATATTTGCCGAAGAATTTGGAAAATCTCAAAGAGTGAATATTATTATTGACGAAGAGGGTATTGTCAGATGGGTGAAGGTATATCCCATATCCCAGTTGCCGGATATTAGAGAAGTTCTTCAGGCAATAAGGGACATTGATAAAAAATAATCAAGAGTTTGCTGATAAAATGTAAATCAAGTAAAACGCACTATCACAATGAAAAAATATAATAAAAATTCATAAGGTTGGCTAGCAATATGAACGAAAAAATCAATATTATCGGCTTTACAGGAAGCCTTCGCCGTGATTCATACAAAAGGTGGCGCTAAACGCAGCAAAAGAAATGCTGCCGGAAGGCGTGGAGCTTGAAATCCTCGATATTTCCGCACTTCCGTTTTTTAATGAAGATGTGGAGGCGCAAGGCAATCTCCAAGAAGCTGAAAATTTAAAAAGAAGCTGAGCTTAGCTGATGCCTTTCTGATTTCCACACCGGAGTACAACTATTCTATACGACCGGTACTTAAGAATGCGTTGGATTGGGCCTCACGTGGACCTGAGTAGCCGCTTTACGGCACCCTTGGTTATCATGAGTGCTTTGATTGGAATGTTCGGCGGCGTACGCGCGCAGTATCATTTGCGTCAGGTATGTGTGGCACTCAATCTGATACCGCTAAACAGCCCTGAGGTTTTCATCATGCAAGCTAGCACGAAGTTTAGTGATGACGGTAAATTGACCGATGAGTATTACCGCGCCTCTATTTCGAAGCTCATGCAGGCGCTGGTAGATATTATCCGTGGAATAAAGTAGGTTTTTTGATTTGGAATAAGATTTTGCGCAATTGCAGTCGAATAATTACAAACAAATAAGGAGAAAAGATTATGCCCGATTTTGGAAATCCGTTTGCAGGTCTTGCCGAGAAACGAAAACTCACCGAAACAGAATTAATTAGAGCAATCCGGTTTTCGGTGACATCAGAATACGAAGCCATCCAACTATATATGCAGCTTGCCGAATCAACCGATAATAAAATGGCTATTGCAGTTTTGACTGCCATCGCAGACGAGGAGATAGTCCACTCCGGTGAATTTTTAAAGTTGCTGGCAGTGCTTGCCCCGAATGAAGAAAAACTCTATGCGGACGGTGCCTTGGAAGTTGAAAAAATGATTAAAAAGTCAAGCAAAAAATGAACTGCGGAGTCATAAACATACGGATGTACGTCAAACACGACTAGACACTAAATCATGAGAAAAAACCGAAGCCGGATTGTGAGGGAAATTATGAATGCTCTGGGATATGCAATAAACATGGAAATCGAAGGCAACAAATATTATCTTAATCAAGCGGAAATAAGCAATAACAAAGGCTTGCATAAAATTTTTCTTATGCTGGCGCAGGATGAAAAAAATCATGAAATGATTCTGCGAAATAAAATGATTGAAATGCCCTACAAGTTGATTCTCTCTAGCACGAGGAGTGAAGCGGAAAACGTATTTTATGATATTGGCAATTTCAAAAGTGATATCAGAGATATACCAAGGCAGTTGGAATTATATAGAATGGCCTTGGATAAGGAAAAGCAAAGCATTGACCTATATACCGATATGCTGTCAAAAGCCAGTGAAGCCGCCGAAAGAGAGCTGATTGAATATCTAATTAAACAGGAAGAACAGCACTATGAAATTCTGGATAATCTGGTCATGTCCTTAAGCCGTCCTGAGGAATGGGTCGAGAGTGCGGAATTTGGAATAATGACAAGCAGAGGAGAATATTAGAACATAGCGCTTATCCCCTTAGAGGAGCCTCTCGGCACATTGTTCTTGGCCCAAACGCGCCGATGAAAAGCCATTAAATAACAAATAGTCTGACCGCGGAGGGTGGGGCGATTAATAGCGCTTCACCTTTTGTGCTAACTCATGCTTTATAGTTTACCATAACAATTAAGTTGCGTATAAGTGCTATAATATATTGACAATATATTATAATAATAGTACTATTAATTAATAGTACTATTATTATAAAGGCGGTGATTCTAATGATGATTCCAAGAGACGCAATTGTATCAAACTCGGATATGATAAAGAACTATAAAGCCTGCCGTGACAAGGCAGAGAGTTTAAGCAAAGTGTTCATTATGAAAAACAACGAACCTGACGGGGTGCTGCTTTCGATTGCTGAATATGAAAGGCTATCAGGATTCATTGAGTATGCGGAATTTCTTGAAAAGAATGATATTGCAAAAATTCTCGAGTTTATTCCTAAGGTGGGGAATGATGAAAGAGGTGCTATGGGTCTGATTAGAAAAGATGTAGATCAAATCGTGGCAGTAGATATAATTAATTAGTTTTCTAAAAAGAGCTTTATTTATAACATCTGGTGATTTCATACCCAGAAAAAAGGAGAGTTAAAATGACATCAACATCAAGAGAATTTGCAGACTCCATAAACAAATGGACAAAAAATATGGAGCAAGCAATGACAGTGCGGAAGTTTGCCGAAGGAATAGGTTCCGCAGCATTTATAGGTATAGTGATAGGAATTATCATAGCGCATAGACCGAAGAAAAAAACAATAGAGGTCTTAGATAATCAAACCTCGCATTCCACAATAACAATTGAGGTCCAAGACCTCAAGAAACTGATAATAGAAAGGATCGAGTAACTAAATGAAAAAACCACTTGGGAGGGCAATTGCGTCTTTGGTCATAACACTTTTCATGGTCGTTATGGTACCAGGCACTGCAAGGGCCGCCGCTCCGGTTAAAGTGGGATTAGGCACGACTTCAACCTTTGCTGTTTTAGCCGGGACAACAATAACCAATACAGGAACAACAACAATAAACGGAGATGCCGGTGGAGATGTCGGACTGTTTCCTGGAACTGCTTTCACCGGTCTGGAGAGCGTAACGCTCAGCGGAACCGCACACCTGGCTGATGCTGTCGCAAGTATAGCCAAGGACGATCTGGTAACCGCATATAACGATGCCGCCGGAAGAACATCTACCACAGCAATTAGCGCTGATCTTGGCGGAGGGAGC
>Ga0209125_1000286_pt1 | contig 73895 bp, 78 predicted proteins | sample BarGraIncub1131A_FD_184503 | JGI IMG/M metagenome (GOLD analysis project Ga0209125, IMG submission 184503) | Arctic peat soil microbial communities from Barrow, Alaska - Barrow Graham LP Incubations 11-31A (SPAdes) (version 2) | ecosystem: Environmental > Terrestrial > Soil > Wetlands > Peat...
TTAATTGCCCCTGAAAAAGGATTTCCAAGACATGACGGCAGCATTCACGCTATCGCATGCATACTGCCATCATGTCCTGGAAAAATAATAATTAAGGGCAATCAATTAGTTTGCTTTCCCTAGTAAAACCACCTATTTCTTGTTATAAGGAATTCCTATTTACACAAGATTAATTACGCTCCCTATATTTTGGTTATAATCGCCAATTCAGAGGCAGACTCTAAACTGCGGGAGTCTACCTACCTTCCATCTTTATCCATTTCAATTAATGTTATTGTTAAAAAGTATATTGAGCAAGAGAAAAACCTACCAAAAGAATAATGGTAGGTTTTTTGATTATCCAATATGTTGCAACACTGCTCAAATGTTTTAATCATTGCAATTTTGCATTTCAAAATCCCAACTGCGGTAATATTTGCGGTATTGCCTAAAAAACAACTAATCCCTATCGAATAAAACCAACAATCTATAAGGATCTATTGCTTATATTCCTGCCAATAATAAAGCTAACATGCTCTTAGCATCATTAATTGTGCCATCATTAATCATGGCTCTTATTTGTTCTTTCGTATACACTTCCACATCCAAAAACTCATCCTCATCAGGCCGTTGTTTAGCTAATGTTAAATGTTCAGCAAGATAAAGATGTATCACTTCATCAGTAAAACCAGGCGTAGTATAAATAGAACTTAGTTTTTTGATCGTATGGGCCAAATAACCGGTCTCTTCTTCTAATTCACGCCGTGCACACTCATCTGGATGCTCACCTTTATCAAGCTTGCCAGCTGGCACTTCTAATATCGTTTTACCAATTGGATAGCGATATTGCCGAACTAGAATAATATTGCCCTCTGGAGTAACAGGTACAACCGCTACTGCCCCAGGATGACGAATAAGTTCTCGTCCTGCTTCCTTACCATTTGGCAATTCTACTTTATCACAATATACTGTAAGCAATTTGCCATCATAAACTATTTTTGAATCTAATTTTTTTTCGATTAAATGACTCATATACGACCTCCGCTTTTTTGCATATTCAATTATCTACTTACATATATTGCCTCTAAGGGGGATTGTATATGCAGATAATCACACATAAGGGCTTTTATTTTTTCGGGACAACAAAAGAATTACGTCACTTTCTTGCAAATCTTTGTAATCATTATACAACAATTACTCAATTGTTAAACCAGCAACACTAAGAAAAGACCTGGCTTGTGCCAAGTCTTCAGACGCGGGCAGAAGCCTTAGTCATTCTTATGTACAATGGACAAAAATGATCTACTTTCTGATGACTTTAAAAAGTCCACACAAAACTAAAAAATGGTTTTATTGGGCTAATTGTATATTTAATTAGCGCTATTCAGAATTATGCGCGCATTTCCAATCTTAATTTATCAGCAACCATTGCTATAAATTCGGAATTAGTAGGTTTACCCTTTTCCAATTTAATGGTATAGCCAAATAAACGATTAATCATATCCATATTGCCACGACTCCACGCTACCTCAATAGCATGTCTGATGGCTCTTTCCACACGACTAGGTGTAGTATTATATTTTTCGGCAATCCTAGGATACAATACTTTGGTTACAGCACCCAATAATTCAATTTCAGAAATAATCATCATAATAGCGTCACGTAAATACTGATAACCTTTTATATGGGCAGGAATTCCAATTTCACGGATAATATTAGTCACCTCAACATCGACAGGTTGTGCCTTAATAGCTTGTGCTACCAATGGGCGTTGCATTGTAATTGTCGTCGCCAATTGTCTGATTCGACTAGCCAAAACATCCATATTAAATGGTTTCAGTATATAATAATCAGCACCCAATTCTACTACCCGCTGAGTAATACTTTCCTGTCCAAATGCTGTCAGCATAATAATCTTTGGCCGTTTACCTCGGAGACCTTGAAGACTTTCCAAAACACCAATCCCATCAAGATGTGGCATAATAATATCCAAAATTACTACATCAGGTTTCTTTTCCTCAATAATTGTTAATATCTGTTCGCCATTATAAGCTACACCAACTAATTCAAAATCTCTTTGACCAGCAAGATACTCCTGAATAATTCCAACAAATTCCCGATTGTCATCCGCAATAGCAACTTTTATTGTTTCTCTCGTCACGTAAAATCCTCTCCCTGTATTTTTGTATAGATGCTTTATATTATAAGTGATTCGACAAACCTGCTCAATTACCTTTTTATTTTGGAAAAAAAAGCCATATTGTGTTCATTATTTATTAAATAATGTTTACGCTATTGGGGCGCGCGCAAAGTAGCCCGAAAGCGTGAATATTGTTCTTTGCGTTTTTTTGAAGAACTTTAATACCTTTAAAAATGCAACAAGCTATTCTGCGTATATAGAAGCACTTTGTATCTGAGCTAAATTAATGTTCATGCTTCCCACTGATTCAATTATACTTGATGCAACGATTGGACGATTATTTACGGAATCCGTATCGCTTATAATCGCTTTTGCTTCATCATCTAGCGGATATACAACTAAAGCACTACCATTGAAACCAATAAAAAAATCACCTCCTGAATTGTCTTTCCAATTCATAGTCATATATGTTCCTTGTACCTTTGTAGAGTCTGAACTGGGTTGTCGGACCTCTTCGGCAATTCTCTGTGCCATGGTTAGCCCTCTCTTACTATTTTCTATGTAATATGTACCGTTATAGCTGGTTTCACCGTTTTTAACTTGAAATACTGTTATGTCAGCAAAAGAAAGAATGCTTGTAGATGCAAGCACCTGTTCATTCATCTTAGGTGTTATTGTCATGGACGTAACACCATCAGACCTGTCCATAATGGTATACGTGTCGGGCAAGGAGTTGACGGCTTGGAGAATAATGCTATCACTTGTTAGCAACTCATCTTCCATTGAATTGTCTGTACCAACTTGCTTGTTAGTTGATGTTTGTTTTGGATCCTTTTCTATTATTGTTTCTGCTATAACTGGAGTTGTGGTTATCTGTTGTTGATTTCTCTCTCTATCCACTTCAAATATATGAGCATCGTTCTCATTACTGTTGGGTTTTATAAGTTCAGATACTACTGATTTTTTTTCTACCCTAAGCTGTTGGTTTATTATAACATCTTCAGATGAAGGCATATGTCCTAACTCTATTTCAGTACGTACAATTGATATTTTATCAATACTTACTACTGGTTTGTCGCCATCCATATCTTTCCCTACTTCTGACGCTATCGTTACAGAATCAGATTTTTCATTACTTTTTATTAGTTTCCCCTTATCAACAATAGGGATGCTATATTTCCCGAGTGTATCAACTTTGGATATTTTGACTTCACTCTTTTGCTTACTGGTAGTCAAAGATACGTCTTTGACTATCGTTTTATTCAAAGAAGCTATTGGCTTTACTCCCTTAACTGAATCATCAACAGTTTTAGTAACTGGTTCATCTTGTTTTTCAGGAATTACCTTTTCTCTAACTACTAATAACTTGGGCATACTTTGTCCAGGTTGCTCCTTCTCAACAACGTTAGTAGGAGTCATATCTACTACATCAAGACGCTCAGTATTATGAGTCTCTTCACTTACTAGCACCTGCTCTTGCACTGCTATAATCGCTTTTTCTTGTGCCACCTGTTCAAATGACGTGTGCGTAGGTTCATCTTGTACACCAACAATATTGGTCACTGCAGATTGTTCTGACATCGCTCTGGCAGGCTGCTCTACCATAATCGGCTCAATTTTTTCTATAACATCTTTTTCAGTATTAGCATCATGCTTAGCTATTTCAAACTCAGGTAATTGAGTTGGCACACTAACATTGTTGTCACTTATAATAGAAGTTGCAGGTACTAGAACAACATTATTTTGATAAGTTGTCTCACTGATATTAGTAGTATATAGCAATACTGAGATGGCGGAGCCAAGCACTGCCGAGACCACCAACCCACTTTTGACTGATATCTTGCCTGATTCATCCTCAAGCCGTCGTTTCATATTACGGCGCCACTTACGCAACATATTACTTTCTCCTTATTTCTCACTTAATATTACTAGTGTTGATTAACCATAACAGTTCCACTCCCCAGCGTGCTTTAAGCTAGTAGTATTATTATTCGCAATCTATAATAATTTAAATGTTATTCTAGTTCTCATGACAGCTCTTGATTTGAATCATCTTGTCATTTCCTATTCTTATATATATAACGTGATAAAGAAACTTTTATTTTCTCAAAAACATCAAAATTATTTATTATTAGACAAACATAGCAATTCAACTTAATAAACACAAATACCTTCTAATATGGAAAATAAATAAGATATAACCAATTATTCTCTCTTTTCTGTTTACCGATTACATATATAAACAGTATCAATTCCATTCCTTATATTTACCCTACATTAATTCAACCATCAATAGTACCTACAAGAATAATAGACTGCACATATCTGAAGATATATATAGTCTATTATTGGCATTAATAGTTATTAATTTGCTTTTTCACAATATTACTTTGGTAATAAATCCAACATCTACGCCCATTCATAGCCCCTGCAATAAGAAAAACCAGAAAACGTAAAAAGTTTTCTGGTAATTTTAGTTTCATTTTTAGGAATGGTTCCCGCTTCCATAAGCATCCAATCGATAAAACATCCATAGCCTTTCGTCGGATCATGAACAAAAACATGGGTTACCGCGCCGACTAGCTTACCATTTTGAATGATAGGACTACCGCTCATGCCTTGTACAATACCGCCTGTCTTCTCCAGTAAGACTGGATCTGTTACTTTTATAACGAGTCCTTTACCTTCCGGTGATTCTTGTAAATTTATTTTTTGAATTTCAATAGTAAATCGTTCAATAGTCTGTCCATTTACCACTGTTAACATCTCAGCATTACCTGTTTGAATCTGATTCATAGAAGCTACTGGTATTGCTTCAGAATATAGTTCATTAGGAATATCGGCAGCTAATTTTCCATATATGCCAAATCTAGTATTCTTTTGTATATTACCTAATAATTGATCTTCATCAATAAATACACCAATTTTTTCACCAGGTTGACCTCGGAGACCATGTTGTATGCCTGATACTTTGGCGGCTACAATTTTTCCGTCCTCGCAATCAATGGGCTGATTGGTATCACTATCTGTAATAATATGTCCTAAAGCACCATAAGCATGAGATCCAGGATCATAAAAAGTTAGTGTTCCTACACCAGCAGCACTATCACGTACAAATAATCCAATTCTATAGCGTTTGGTATCATCACACAATACTGGTTTTATACTCATACTCATTTGTTGATCACCACGTTTTAAAATTATATTGAGCATTCCTTCTTCTTTGCCACTATGATCAATAACTTCCGCGACTTGGCTATCGCTTTCTACCACAATACCATTGATACTTAGAATAACGTCTCCAACATTAATACCTCCATCTTTGGCTGGAGTTACCTGCTGTTCATTAGCAATGGTAATGGGCGAAATACCAACGACAATAACGCCACGCGAATGTAATACAACGCCAATTGAATTACCCCCTGGAACTAATTTTATGGGAGGTAAAACATCGACTTGCACCGTTCTTATGGGCACAAGTCCTAAAAGCTTGAATTGCATTGTAGCGTTTCCAAGTTTTAGTGTCTCTAAAAATACGGGTCTAGATAAAGCATACGTTGGCATAGGTGACTGGGCTCTAATACTTTGCTCAAGTTCTGGATTAATAGTTAATGTTAAAGGAAAATTTACATTAAATGAAGCGATTTCTCCTTCCATAATGCGGATATGGGGCGGAAGACCATAAATAGTACGAAATTGCGGTGAAAAACAGAATGCGATAATCAATACAGCGATACACAGTCCTAATAGGGAACGGTACTTACCATTTGCCATGCTTTTGTCATCACCCCTTAGCACATTATTCTTTAATTAAATAATGTGTCACTATTTAATTCTCTAATTAAAGATACCCGAATTTTTAAGTGATTATTCTAAGGTTTCCGACGTATATTAATTAGACATTTGATTTTCAGGCATTTTGGCGAAAAATCAGACGCAAGCTTACGCTTGCGTCTGATTTTTCCATTTTTCTTTTTTCAAATGTGCCGATTGATACATTTGAGTCGCATTATCTACCGCTATCTTGGTTATATCATTACCGGAAATCATTCTGGTAAGTTCAATTAATTGCTCATCTTTGGACAAAACCTTAATGATAGTAGTTGTCCGCTCACTATCGACCTGTTTCTTTATATAAATATGTCGATCAGCCATACAAGCAATTTGCGGCAAATGAGTAATACACAGTACTTGTCTGGCACAAGCGACTTTAGCAACTTTCCCAGCTACCATATGCCCAGCTTGCCCGCCAATACCAGCATCAATTTCATCAAACACCATAATCCGGGCAGCATCACGATCAGCACATACTGTTTTTATTGCCAAAGCAATTCGCGAAAGTTCACCACCAGAAGCTATCTTATGTAATAATTTCGGTTGTTCTCCAGGATTCGCTGAAAATAAAAACAAGACTTCATTACGACCATTGGGAGTAAACTGAGATGTGGGTAATACTTCAATGATGAAGACGGCATTTGACATACCCAAATCAGCTAGATGTCCACACACTTGCTTTGCTAATTCACCGGAAGATTGCCGACGCAGGTCATCAAGCTCATTGGCCATTTTTGTTAACTTAGCTTCCAATTCACTTTGCTGCTTACTCAATTTAGCAAATTTTTGATCATAATTATTTATATCTGCCAGCTCAAGAGCAGCTTGATTATAATATGTTAATATTTCACCTATTGTCGCTCCATATTTTTTCTTTAGCTTATAAATTATATCCATGCGTTCTTGCAACGTAGCTAATTGTAGAGGGTTAAATTCAATGTCATCACCATATACACGCAAATCCATACAGCTTTCTTCTAGCTGATATAGAGCATTACTAACACCAACTAATTGTTCCTCTATCCGCTGATCATAACGGACAGCAACTTCGAGTTCACGCTTCACCTCAGACAAAGTCGATAAAACGCCATTGAGTCCATCACTACCTTGATCTAATAAAATATAGGAACGGTTCACTGCATTAGCAATTTTTTCAGCATTAGCCAGTACTAGTATTTGCTGCTGCACTTCTTCATCTTCATTAATTTTTAATTCAGCAACAGCGATCTCTTGAGTTTGCCAATTGAGCATATCAAGACGTTGTGCTCGCTCCCTGGAACTGCGTTCTAATACGGATAGCTCCTTGATTAAATCCAGCCACTGATCATAAATTTTACGATACTGTTCTAATGTTACTCTCGTGCTACCATTCAAAGCATCCAACATCGGCAAATACGCCTCTGGGCGTAATAGCGCCTGATTTTCATGTTGCCCATGCATATCAACAAGGTTGTCGCCAATTTGTCGCAAAATACTAACAGTGACATGACAGCCATTAATCAAAATCGTATTTTTACCATTGCGAGAGAAACGACGACTGATAATTACTGTTCCTTCATCATCAACAATAATACCTTGCTCTTCTATTATCTTATGAATTGAAAGTAGCTGAGAGATGTCAAAGACTGCCTCAACACGAAAAAAATCACAACCAGTACGAATTGAATCAACAGAAGCTCGGTTGCCTAAAATTACACTCAGTGCATCGATTAAGATTGATTTACCAGCCCCTGTTTCCCCTGTTAATATATTTAGGCCCTCGTCAAACTCCACCATAGCCTGTTCAATTAATGCAAAATTAGTAACAGCTAATGATTTTAGCAAATTTCAAACCTCCTCGAAAGACTGCTGCAAAGGTTCCAGATGCTAGGCGCGACGTGGATTGCGCCGCGCGCGTACGGTCGTACGCAAGCAACCGCAGGAGCAACAACGCAGATGGGACTTTTGCAGCAGTCTCAGCCTCTAATGTGTTAACGCTAGCAATTTTGCCATTACCAGAGGTGCAGCATCAATGGGTTTTACTACCACTAGGATATTATCATCACCTGCTACTGTGCCGATAATATCCGGCCATTTAGTATTATCAATAGCAGCTGCTACTGCTTGAGCAGTACCTGGCAATGTTTTTATAACCACAATATTGGCACTGTAATCCATGCCAACAACAGAATCTTGAAAAATACGTTCCATACGCGGTTGTAAAAAAGCAGTATTATTTTCCATTGGAAAAGCATAGCGATAGCGCCCTTCGCCTGCTGGTACTTTGATGAGCATTAATTCTTTAATATCTCGTGACACAGTCGCTTGGGTCACTCTAATGGATTGTTTACCCAATGCTTCTGCTAGATCTTCTTGCGTCTCTATTACGCTATTTTCAATAATTTCTTTTATGTTAGCGTGGCGTAATGCCTTCACGCACTTCCCTCCCCGCTTTTACTATATTAAAAATTTCCATCGACTTCGCCTCGCCGTAATTTAGTACGCAATGTCTCATAATAACTGTTACCACTAAATTTAATAAATTTAGCCCTAAATGACGTGCGTTTAATGAGCACTACATCATCAGGTAATAAATTATAAGCATTCTGACCATCAATCGTTAAAATAGCATCATTCTGGTTAGATACCATAGTTACTTTTATTTCGTCTTCGTCTGATACCACTAAGGAATTTGCATGTAGTGTATGGGGGCAAATAGGCGTCAAAACAACTACTTTTAATTTAGGGTTAATAATAGGGCCACCTGCTGACAAGGAGTATCCCGTCGAACCAGTCGCTGTAGCAATAATGAGTCCATCTGCCGCATAACTCGCTGTTAAGTCATTGTCAACATATAATTTTAATTTAATCATACGGGAAACCCCAGTCTTGCTAATAACCACATCATTAAGGGCTGACGAAATATGAATAGGAGCGCCCTGCCGGACAATAATGGCATCAAGCATGACTCTCTCTTCAATCCGATAATCGGAACTAATAATTTTATCCAAAGCTACGGCCAAATCAGGTAATTCCACCTCTGTTAGAAAACCCAATTGCCCCATATTAATACCACAGATAGGTATACCCGCAGAAGCAATTTTTCTTGCTGTGCTGAGTAAAGTTCCGTCTCCGCCCACTGTGATACCTATTGTAATCTGTTTTAACAGAGTATCCTGACCGCAGGCCAAATCTAAATAGCCCATTTTTTGTGCAGCATCTTCAGATAACAATACTCTGACTTTGCGGTCCTTAAAGTATTGCACCATCCAGCCAAATACACTGCCTACACTCTGCTTCTTAGTATTAGGGAATAAGCCTATTGTTAACACACGTAATCCTCCATTATCTATACTGCATTAGCATGTGCCTCTTTGACGATTTGCTCAATAGCGTCGGTATCAATAGAAATATCATTTGCAAAATTAGCCAGATAAATCAGGTATTCTATATTGCCCTCTGGCCCTTTTACTGGTGAATACGTAAGACCAATCGGCACGAAACCCAATTCACAGCTAGCATCCACTATATTCGTAATAACCTCAATATGTACTAGAGGGTCTTTGACTACCCCTTTTTTGCCAACTTTAGCTCTTCCAGCTTCAAACTGGGGCTTAATTAAAGCCACTACTGTACCGTTCAAAGATAGCAGAGTTTTAACAACAGGCAATACCTTTGTCAAGGAGATAAATGCCACATCAATCGAGGCAAAATCTAAGGGCTGACCCAAATCCAATTGGGTCACATTACGAATATTAGTGCGTTCCATATTAACGACCCGATTATCAGTCCGAAGAGACCATGCTAATTGGCCATAGCCAACGTCAATAGCATATACACGTATAGCACCGTTTTTTAAGGCGCAATCCGTAAAGCCACCTGTTGAAGCACCAATATCGGCCATAACGCAACCTGTAAGATCAATTGCAAAATGCTCCAAGGCTTTAGCGAGTTTTAAACCACCCCGGCTCACATAGCCAATACTGTCACCAGTGACAACAATATTACTCTCTATTGATATCATTGTGCCTGCTTTATCAACTCTTTGGTTATCAACAAATACTAAGCCAGCCATAATCGAAGATTTAGCCCGCTCGCGGCTGGCGACAAGTCCTTTTTCTACCAATAAAACATCTAAACGTTCTTTCTTCACTTTACTCACCGTACTCCAAATCTCTTTATAAAGGAACTCACGTCAGCCGCAATACCTTCTGCAGCGAGTCCATACTTTGCCAATAACTGTTTGCGTGTACCATGTTCAATAAATTTATCAGGAAATCCTAGCCGCAGCACTTTGACTCGATTAAAGTTTTGCTCATTGAGATATTCAAGCACGGCCGAACCAAAACCACCAGCTAAAATATTATCTTCCACAGTAACAATAATGCCTGCATCTCGGGACAAACGCCGTATCAGTTGTTCATCCAAAGGTTTTATAAACCTGGCATTAATGACTCCTGCCTGCATACCCTGGGCTGCCAGTAGTTCACTTGCCACTTGGCAAGGTTCAACCATGGCGCCCGTAGCTAAGAATACAATATCATTGCCCTCTTTTAACTGTTCTGAAGCGCCAATCATAAGTTGCTCTAAAGGCTGGTCCATGGATACTCCTAGGCCATTACCACGGGGGTAACGAATCGCCACAGGGCTCTTCATATTAAGAGCAGTATATAGCATATTTCTCAGTTCATTCTCATCTTTAGGTGCCATAATCACTAAATTAGGAATATGCCTCAGATAACTATAATCAAAAACCCCATGATGAGTCGGCCCATCCTCACCAACAATTCCGGCTCGATCTAAGGCAAATATGACGGGTAATTTTTGCAGACAAACATCATGTAAAATTTGATCATAAGCGCGCTGAGCAAAGGTTGAATAAAGAGCGACTACTGGTTTTATCCCTTGTGTCGCCATACCGGCCGCCATGGTGACAGCATTCTGTTCGGCAATACCTACATCAAAGAATCTCCTAGGAAACGCAGTGGCGAATTTCTTAAGACCTGTACCTTCAGGCATAGCTGCCGTTATAGCCACAATACGAGAATCTTGTTTAGCCAGCTCAACTAATGTATCGCCGAAAACACCAGTATATGTTGGCATATTTCCATTTTTAATGACTTCACCAGATTCAATACAATACGGCCCTACACCATGAAATTTACCAGGATTACATTCCGCAGGTTGATAGCCTTTTCCTTTACAGGTAAGGACATGAATCAATATGGGCCCTTGCATGCTTTTAGCTTTTTGCAGCACCTCGGTAAGCATCTCTAAATTATGTCCATCAATTGGACCAATATAAGTAAAGCCCAATTCTTCAAATAACTCCCCAGGAACCAACAAATAACGCAAACTATCTTTCAGTCGCTCGACTGTTTTAGCCACCCTTTCACCGATAGCAGGAATACGGCGTAATATAAAATCAATATCCTGCTTAACTTTGGTATATTTAGGTTCTATACGCATTTTAGACAAGTATTCGGACATCGCACCAACATTTCTTGCAATTGACATTTCATTATCATTGAGGATAACAATCATATTCGTTCCTGCATTTCCGGCATGATTGAGCGCTTCATAAGCTTGTCCACCGGTGAGTGCCCCATCACCAATGACGGCAAGTATATGATTTTTCCCACCTTGAATGTCGCGAGCTAACGCCATGCCTAGTGCTGCAGATATGGATGTACTAGAATGGCCTGTACCAAATGAGTCATGCTCGTTCTCACTCCTTTTGGGGAAGCCACTAATACCACCAAACTGGCGTAAGGTGCCAAAATTACTACGCCTACCTGTTAATATTTTATGCACATAAGCCTGATGACCAACGTCCCACACTATTTTATCAACTGGGCTATTAAATATTTTATGTATGGCAATGGTGAGTTCAACGACACCTAAACTTGGTGCCAAATGACCGCCTGTCTTAGACACTGAGCATATTAGAAGCTGGCGAATTTCGGCAGCTAGTAGTTTCAGCTGTTCAAGGGAAAGCTTTTTCAATTCTTGGGGCTTATTAATGGTCTCAAGTATTTTTTCCAAATATAACGACCTTCTTTCGGTTCAACCTATAATCCGTAAAACTATTATATCATATCACAGTCTGCTTACAGTATGGTTTGATCCTTTTTAAAAAATTGTAAAACCATAAGCTATTGCAATTCCTAAGATGGCTCCTGCAAACACTTCAACTGGTGAATGACCCAATAATTCTTTAAGCGTAATATCACGCACAGTATGTTCAACTCTAAGCTGGCGCACTAATTTATTAATGACTTTAGCTTGTTTACCAGCTGCTCTACGTACACCAGCAGCATCATACATTACAATACCTGCCAGAACTATCGTTACGGCAAACAAAGATGAACCAAAGCCATCATGTAGTCCCACAGCCCACGCTAAGCTCACAACCAGAGCCGTGTGGGAACTAGGCATTCCCCCTGCTCCCACTAAACGTGTAAAATCTACGGTGCCATGCTTCAAATAGGATGTTAAAGTCTTAAGTATTTGCGCAAAAAACCAAGCAGTAAAAGCAGTTGTGAGTATAATATTTTGCCCCATCCAAGCTATCAATGATGTCATAATAAATACCTCAGCGATCTCGTATTAATAGGGATTTCACCATTTCTCGTAAAACATCGGCTTCAGTACCAAACTGACTTAAAGCATCTAAAGCATTCTCTACCGTCTGACATGCCATACGTTTTGCTTCTTCAATGGAATAGAGTGTCACATAAGTGGCTTTGTGATTTCTAATATCACTTCCGACCGGCTTACCGATTTTTTCCTGAGAGCCAGTCACATCTAAGATATCATCAGTAATCTGAAAAGCCAAGCCAAACTGCTGTGCATACCGGGTAAGCGCCGCCAATTGCCACTGCTTTCCACCAGCTAGTTGTGACCCTGACCGCAGTGCGGCCTCAAATAAAGCTCCAGTTTTTCCTTGATGCATTAATTTAAGAGTCTCAAGATCAATAGTTTTCCCCTCAGATGACAAATCTATTACCTGCCCACCAATCATGCCACTAGCGCCAGCTGCAGTACTAATTTCCCCTAGGACTTTCACGATAACTGCCGGCTCTACATCTGGCTGAGACAGCATTGTTGTAAAAGCAGCAGTGAGTAGTGCATCACCAGCTAGTATTGCCATTCCTTCGCCAAAAACCTTATGACTTGTCAATTTTCCCCGCCGATAATCATCATCATCCATCCCTGGTAAATCATCATGAATAAGGGAATAGGTATGAATCATTTCCAGGCCACAGGCCACATTAAGATAATGCATACCGACTCCGCCTACAGCATCGGCAGCAGCCATTAGCATGATGGGTCTTAGCCTCTTCCCCCCAGCAAATAAACTATAGCGCATAGCTTCAAAAATAATGGGCGGATAGACATTTTCAGCTGGAATAAAGTTTGCTAATGCTTGATCAATCATTTCACACTTCTTGCGGCAATACTGCTTTAGCATGATTCATCCTCCTGCACTACTAACGGCTTCTCGACTATTTTCCCCTGAACCTCTACTAAAATTTTATCAATTTGCTGCTGGGCATAATCTAATTTAGTTAAACAAGCTTTTGATAAATTCACGCCCTCAGCAAAATTACCTAAAGACTCATCCAGTGACAGTTCTCCTCTTTCCAATTGTTTTACAATAGCCTCTAATTTTTCTAAAGCTTCCTCAAAACACATCTCGTCCAGATTAACTTTTTTCTTGGCCCTTGCCATAATACCCCTCCTGTATACGAATGACTTCTACATGAATAATTCCTTGACTCAGAACAATTTCTAATTTTTCGCCTGGTTGCATAGCACGTGCGTCATTAACTAACTGCCCTTTAACATCACGCACAATACTGTAACCCCGAGCCAGTACAGCTAAAGGACTCAACATTGCCAGTTTTTCTGCAGTAATTTCAAATTGATGCTGTTTGACCATAATAATTTGCTTCACACTTTTATCTAAACGCTCCATACAACTATCTAACATCTGTTGCCTATTCGTTATGAATTCATGTGGATATTGTAGAACCCGACTCTTCGCAGCTTGCTGTACTCGTAGGCGCTTATTTTTTAATAAATTATGAACATGATTAAATAGCATGTTTTTTAAGGTAGTTACATATTTAATCAGTTCCCGAACGTCAGGCACGACAATTTCCGCTGCCTGGGATGGAGTAGCGGCTCTACGGTCAGCAGCAAAATCAGTCAAGGTATAATCAGTCTGATGGCCCACTGCTGAAACAATAGGAATCACTGAAGCCGCAACAGCTCTGACTACCCTTTCATCATTAAATGACCATAAATCCTCTATCGAACCACCACCACGCCCAACAATGATGACATCTACTTTGCCTAGTTTATTCAATACTTCAATAGCATGTACAATTTGCAACGGCGCCTCTGGGCCTTGTACTAACACTGGATATAACATAAGTGCCACAGCTGGATGCCGACGTTTAGACACTGTGATAATATCCCGTAGCACGGCACCGGTAGCCGAAGTAACAATTCCTATTGTTTTCGGCAACATGGGCAAGATCTTTTTTCGTTCATCGGCAAATAAACCTTCAGCCTCTAGCTTTTCTTTTAACTGAGTAAAGGCCAGACTAAGTTCCCCAATACCATCAGGCAGCAATTGCTGAGCGTATAATTGATACTGTCCGTCCCTCTCAAACACCGTGATTTGCCCACCAACAATTACTTTCATGCCATCTTTGGGCTCAAATTTTAGGGTCTGAGCACGACTTTTAAACATGACAGCCCTAATCGTGGCATGACTATCTTTTAATGTAAAATAACAATGACCTGAAAAATGCCGTTTAAAATTAGATATTTCACCTCTTACGAAGAGGTTTGCAACCTTAGGATCACACTCAAAAAGTTCTTTTATGTATTTTGTAATTTCACTTACACTAACGATATTCATAAATCACCTGCTATGTAATGTAGTTTATCTATTGGATCCTCAATAAGGCTTCTTAATGAAATTCCCGAATTTTTCATATAACAATAATATGAAAAAAACCAGACAATAGTCTGGATAGTATATTTCAATACCGACGATGATCTATATATCGGCTAACCCCATAACCGCCAACCGCCCCCATGGCAAACCAAAAGAGGCTTCCTGGTGGAATAAGACAACCCACTACTGTGCCGATTGAGGCCCCCAGTAAAATATATCCCAACATAAAAGGCACCTCCACATATGTTTTTTATCTATCATATGCAGAACTTTCTCTTACTGTGCAGAGCAATTATTGTGGTTTTTTCTTGACGAGCGCTCCCAAGATGCCGTTAACGAAGCGGCTTGATTCCTCAGTACCAAAAATTTTAGCCAGTTCAACAGCTTCATTAATAACCACATTAGGTGATATTTCTTCATCTCCAAAATTCATTTCATAAATCGCCATTCTGGCAATATTGCGATCGATCCCAGCCATACGATCAATCTTCCATTCACTCGACACGTTAGAAATAATAATATCAATTTCGTTTAAATGTGCTTGCGTACCAGTAACAAGATACTCCGTATATGCTTTAGTATTTTCACCGGGATTATTGTTTTCACTTAATACGGCCTGCAGGGCCTCATTTTTATCTGCTGTATTATAGTCTAACTGAAACAAAGTTTGCAATGCCATTTCTCGGGATTTTCTACGACTCATAATTTGCCTCTTTTCTAAAAATTACTATATTTCTTATTGTCTACTGCTTTAACGATAATATCCACGGGGTAATATTTTCCCTAATATATCCATAATATCTTCTTTTTCATCAATTCGCTTACCAACAATATAACCAGATATCATGCATAACATTACAAACAGGGTATGGAAAAAGCCAAATATCAGAATAAATATTCCCAATAACATCCCAACAAGGATGCCTGCGATTTTACCACTATGACTCTGCCATATCTCTGCTAGTAATATATATTTCATAATACCACCCCTTTATTCAACACTTTATTTAACTTTAAAGTCATTTGAAATGTTTTCTACAAAAATTGCCACATCCGTGAGTTCTACCCCAACAGTATTTTTAATATACTCATGAATCTTTTGTTGCAGTTCCGCAGAAATAGTCGGCACATGAACTTCCGGACTAACAACTGCTTTTATCGAGACTTTTAGCCCTTGTCCATCACGCTTAACGCTGACTTTTACGCCTCTCACCCCACGTGTATGCCGGGCCGTTTTCTCAACCAGATTTTTTATAGCATCATATGAAATATGTATATCGCCCATATCATTATGATGAACAATTGCATCTTTTATCAGACGTGAACGCATCCCTGCTAACAACAAACGAATATTTATCAATAAAAACACTACTCCTACCAAACCAGCTTCCCATTGTCCGCTGATGTGTGAAATACCTGTCCAAATTAGATCTAAAGAGATAAGGCGTAGTGACAGTAAAATTACGCCTATTGATAAAAATGCCAAAAACAATGTATAAATAGATAAAATAATGCGATCAAATTTCCCCATATCTGACTCCTTTCCAGAATACTATTAGAGCAGAAACAATCCAACTGTTAGCGTACGCGAATATCTTCACCTTTGTTCTCCTGATTAAAACCAACACCTTGAATATGAACATTGACTTCTACAACATCCAGCCCAGTCATGGACTCAATTCCCCGCTTCACATTTTCCTGAACCCGGAGTGCAATATCTGGTATACGCACACCATATTCGACAATGATATATAAATCTACTGCAGCCTCACGTTCACCCACTTCTACTTTAACACCTTTTGCTAAATTCTTCTTACCAAGCATTTCAGCAATACCACCGACTAAACCTGCGCTCATTCCAGCCACACCATCAACTTCAGTAGCAGCCATACCGGCAATAATTCCAACAACTTCGTCAGCAATCCGAATAGAGCCAACATCATTATTTTCTATTTTTTCCGTACGTTCTCGCTTTTCCACTCACAAACCTCCAATCAAGATACTTTCAAGATACTTTTTATAAAAATTATATTTATAACCTTACTATTATAGTACTTCTTATTATAGCAAAGCTTTTCCACATTTACAAATCAGCATAAAGAAAACTTGGCCTCAGCCAAGCCTTAGTTGCCCTTACTTGGAACCTTAGAAAGGGTTATACTTTCTGATTCCGTAAAAAAACCGTTAAAAAGGCTGATTTAAGGTTTGGCACTAATTGAAATATCCTCGACTTTAACACCGGTCACCCGGCTAATCACATCAGCTACCTGTACTACCTCTTCCCTTGATAGAGAACTGGCTTTAATGATCGCACTCACTGAATTCTCTCTGATAAACACTAAAGAGTCAGCAAAGCCTCGGGCTCTTATTAAGTTTTCCATTTCTGCTTCTTTTTGTTTTTCCGTAATCATTTTGAGTACGATATCTTGAGCACGAACCCTAGACTCATCATTCTGTGCATTTTTGATGCTTTCCCTTAGTAAATCGGAGCGTTCACTACGAATTTTATCACGCTCTAGCCGATATTCAGTAAAAAAGTCTGGAATGCTTGCGGGTATCACTTGCTCTGCAGTAACATTCTTAGTGACTTGCATAGCAGTCGAACGATCAACTCTAGCTTGTAACAAATAGTTATTACCCCAGAGCCCTATGATCAGTGCGACAACAATCACCACTCCAGTTAGCATTACAAAATTTTTATTTATTTTATGATAAATGATTATTTTCATATTATAAACCTCACTTCCTTTGCGCTAATACAGTAATCTTATAAGGGGGAATACCCAGGCCTGCTTCAATCGCTTTCGTCAAATTAGCCTTAACCGTAGAATCATATGCGCCTTCCGCAGTCACTAATACACCTTTAATAACCGGCTTTATTTCTCGCACAATCACTGGGCGGTCAGCCCCGTTTTCTTTACCTACTAAAATTTGCTCACTTTCTTTGGTTTCAGTGGTCGTACGAATGCCGCCTGAAGTATCTTTTTCTTGGGTAATCTTACTCTCTTTTACTACATTCTTAGCATGTTCTTGAGTGCTGCTATTTTCCAGTGTAATATTAACAGTCACAGCACCTGCGCCTTTCACTGTTGTTAATATCGTTGCCAGTTTCATTTCTAACGCTTCTTCATAACTACTACTTACAGGTAAAGCACTTCTACTCACTTCAGCAGGCACTTCAATTTTGGGTTTTGTTGACACATTATCAAGTATCCCTCCTATCAATAATAATAGGATGCCTAAAACACCCAGCCACATTAACCTTGTACTTAAAACACCATCCTTCAATAATTGCTCTGGCCACATTCTTTTAACGCCGGCTGCAATTGCTTCTAAACGAGTCATATGCCACTCCTCCTCTTTATGAGTGCAATATTTTTATTTCAATTATTTCTTTAGGTAGTTGATAAATCTCTGTTATGAGCTTGGTAATTTTATCTTGTAGCTCCACATTTAAATCAATTGCTCCCCTAGGTTGCTGACCAATTGATACTTTGGCGATTGCAACATTATTCACAGAATTACCTGGTGTAACGTACACCACAACACTGTTAATCATCGTGTTCAATTTATTATTGTTACTGCGCTCAGTATCAATCACGACTTTAGCATCAGCCACACCATCGAGATTCGTAATCATTACTTTCATTTGCTGGGCTAATTCTTTTTTATATATTTCAGCTGACAGCTGCGTGCGTTCCTGGGCGACAGTCTGCGCATTATTAAGGATAACAGTTGAACTCGCAGAACTGGTGCTCAGGACTGGAATCTGGCTTGGCGTTAAATGACTTTGCACCACATCAATCACTGGATTTAAAATTGCAAGCATGATAAAGAGTCCCATAATAACCCGCACAAAACGTTGCATGCTGCTACTCGGCAATAAGAGTTCTAAAAATGTGGCAAATAGGACCACAAAAATAATCGATTTAATCCAGTACGTCAACATCGCTATCATCACAAACACCTACCTTAACATCATAGCTGCGCTGCCGACAGCAACAATCATGGTAATTGACAAAAAAAACATCAAAGCCACAATGACTACAGAGCCAAATACTAATAATAAATTATTAGCTATGCAGTCAAGGCATTTGGCCATTTTCTCATCACCCATGGGTTGTACTAAGGCGCCAGAAATTTTTATAACCACAATTAAAGATAATAATTTGATCAAGGGAAATAAACAAATCATAAAGACTACGATAACGCCAAAAATCCCCACTGCATTTTTTATTAATAAGGATGCACCCATTACGAGTTCTACCGTATCGGCAAGAACTTTACCAACGACGGGAATAAATGTCGCAGTCGCAAACTTAGCCGTCCTAAGCGTTAGCCCATCAGCCACACTGCCTGCCGCCCCCTGAATCGTAATAATCCCAATAAACAGTACCATGAGAATCCCAAGAATCATCATACTTGCCTGTTTTAATAGATTGGCTAAATTACTTAAACGATACTTATCTGATAAATAATTTAAACAATCAAGGGTCGCTGTGAGTAGTAGCAACGGTAAAACGACATCCTTGATGATAATGCTGATACTACTGATAACAAACAACATTAATGGAGTAAATAAGGCCGCTGACGTTAATGCGCCCACACCTGCTAGCAGTGAAATTAAAAGCGGCAATAACGCTTCCATAAACCCTACCATATACCCTACCGTCTGTGTGGCCAAGGTTACTGCATTATAGAATGCAGTAAGAGCAATCACTGCCATAAAAATAAAGCAAACACTATATGCCAATAGAGAAATACCTGATTGCTCAAAAGAGTTCTGCAGATTTTGTAGCATTGCACATAAGACAGCTAGGAATAATAACTTGCCCATTAAGTGAGTATTCGCCGCCACTTCCTTAAACAAGCTCTCCGTCACTGTTGGCCATATCGTTTGCCAATTTAAGCTTAAACCTTTGGTAGCGATTTCTTTAATACTAGCGCTACTTAGTAATGGAATATCGCCCCTTAGTTCCTGATTGACTTTGCTTATAAATTGGTTAATATTTTCAGTCGATATAGTCTCCAGTAATTGTTTTTCAATATCAGCATTATCAAATGAATTACCTGCAACGCTCGAGGTAGTTGTGAACAGTATGAATAGTGCCATTATCAATATTTTCATTCGTATTCCACCTTATGGAATCAATCTTACAATAGTATCCAGTACCAAGGCAATAATCGGAATAGCCATAACCATCACTAGTACTTTGCCAGCGAATTCTATCTTGCCTGCTACCGCCCCTTCCCCAGCATCTCGACAAACTTGTGCCCCAAATTCAGTAACATAGGCAATACCAATAATTTTCAGAATTGTATTAAGGTACATTGAGCTGATATTAGCTTTGGCTGCCATATCACGGAATAAATTTAATACAACATTAATTTTACTCAGTACCATTAGAAAAATAATTGTTGCCAGAGCTAGACTGAGTTGTACAGCAATTTCTGGCCGCTGTTGTTTGATAATTAAAATAAGTAACGTCACGACAAATCCTAGACCAATAATCTGAATCATTTCCATGCTGCGCACCCCTTAGAATAACTTAAAAACATCCTGCACCGTACTAAATAACCGCCCCAGCAATTGCACAACCCATAACAGTACTATGGTAAATCCAGCCAAAGTACACAAATGTGCCATATCTTCCTTGCCAGCCTGTTTTAAAGCAGTATGAAAAACTGAAACCAATATCCCGACACCAGCAATCTTAAATAATATATCCAGCCCCATTTTCATCCTCCTTTGCCAAGCACGTCGTTGGCCCTGCAGAATCTTTGAGATTCTCACACCAATAAAATCACGATAGCGAGTCCCCCACAAATACCTAAATAGCGATACATTTTAGTATTAAGATCACGTAGTCTTGCAGCTTCACCCTCGAATTTTTCTAATTGTTCAATAATCATCGACAAATAATTGCCCTGTTCCTGGCGGTTCATGATACCTAAATTAGCACCTAAGATACTTAATATTTCTAGTTCTGGCTTCTTAAGCATTAGCCGTCCTTGCATATCACGAAGCACAGTACTAATTGCTTGCTGAGGCGATAACCCACAATTGTCCTCTAGCAATGTGGCAGTATGATGAAAAAGATCAGCAACTGGCCCGTATGTACCATGAGTACACTGAACCAAGGCTTCATGCAGAGGCATCGAGGCATATGTGATATAAGACCTGAGCGACCCCAAACAACTTACAATTTGCCTAATATGCTGTGGTCGTCCACTACAGCGGGCTGCTAATTGAAAACCAACCCACGAACATACTAACAATACCAATACACCACCTACTAATTTTAGCCACATTATTTTACTCCTCCCATAAAATTTTATGTTCTTTACTGTCAATAATTTTTTCAATTGTCCCCACTTTTGGCTTATCACTAAGTATAATATAGCGATCAAAATATTTGCTTTGTATTAACTCTCCCACATAAGGACGCTGCAGTACCTCATTCATATCGCGACCATGCACAGTGGCTAAGATACTAACACCAGCATGTAACGCTTCACGCACAGCACATACATCTTCAGCCCGTCCTAATTCATCTGTTGCGACTACCACTGGCGACATTGACCTAATTAGCATCAGCATACCACTGGCTTTAGGACAGCCATCAATTATATCGGTCCGGGGACCAAGGTCCACAGTGGGTATGCCATTTTTACAGGCCGCAATTTCTGATCTTTCATCAACGACCCCCACTTGCACTCCCCTAAACTCTTTATTTCCCATACTGATTTGCCTTATTAAATCACGCAAGATGGTTGTCTTGCCACAACAGGGCGGAGAAATCACAAGTACATTGAGTACTTTGTTCTCCCCAGTAATAATATATGGCATAATTTTATCCCCACAACCTTTTATTTCCCTAGCCATACGAATATTGAGAGAACTAATGTTTTTAAGGGCTTTCATTTCTCCGCCATCAACGATTGCCTGTCCAGCCAAACCAACCCTATGACCACCATGTATTGTTAAAAAACCCATTTTTAATTCTTGTTCAAAAGCATAGAGTGAATTCTTACTAATGATTTGTAATATTTTATTAATATCATCTCGTGTGCATAGATATGCCGCAGTGACATCATTAACTATATCGCCCCTAGAATTCAGCATGATATCTACAGATCCTAGAACCAGCAATAAAGGCCTATTGATCCGCAGCCTAATTTCTATCAGATAGGCTAAGTGAACAATAGGAACAGCACTAATTATAGTAACCAAGTGGGGAGGTAACACCGGAAAAATAAATTTTTTTAGTATGTTTTCAATTTCTTTTTTCTGGATATAAAGCATTTATTTACCATCCTTTTTTATATAGATATGATTTTTAAAAAGAAATATTCCAATAACAAAAAAAAATCCCGGCGAACCGGGATTTTACATCTGAATTATTTATATTTTTTCATTAAATTCCTGGGTGAATATCATCTCTAAGATTAAAATTAATATGTTGACTATCCATGTCTATATCATCAAATTCTAAGGAACTATCAAATACCGTCTCACCACAATGAGGACATGAAACTTCTACATCATCATCTTCTTCTAATATATCTGATGCAAAGCTAACCGTTTCACGGCAGGAAGGACATTGTACCTCAACAAAGTTTTCATCGTCGACATCTTCATAAATTTCTTCTTCTAAATCAGTTAGATCCTCATCAATACTCTCTACAAAAGTTTCCAAATCTTCTTGCACCATCTGGATATTATTAAATTCTTCAGCCATATCATCAAGTACATCAATGATATTTATTAATACTTTACCTTCAGATGAGCTAGAGCTTAGATTAAGCCCCTGAGTTAAGCCATGCAAATAAGCTACGCGTTCTTTAATATTTCCCATAGATACACAAACCCCCTTATTAGCTATTTTTACTGGGCTACTAATAGAGTGCCCAACAGCTGAACAGTTAATTCGCAATTTTTTAACTGTTACTAATGCTTATTTTGGCTAGCTTTATATATATCTATACACAATATTTTTACAAGGCTAAAAACATGTAGTAATGGAAAAATGCTGCATTCCTACATTGTAAGAATACAGCATTGATCAAGTAATTTTTTTGAAAATGTCTTAGGCTCTGTCCAGATAATCACCCGTGCGCGTATCAATTCTTAAAATATCACCAATATTGATGAACAACGGCACACGTACTACACAACCAGTTTCCATTTTCGCTGTTTTAGTACCACCTGTTGCAGTATCGCCACGAATACCAGGATCGGTTTCAATTACTTCAAGGGCAACTGCCACTGGTAAATCCACGCCAATCACATTCCCTTGGAAAAAATTAATACTAATTTCCATATTTTCTTTAAGATACTTTACAGCATCACCTAATTGGGCAGCCGTCAATTCGCTTTGTTCATAATTTTCATTATTCATAAAATTATATTGTCCATCATTTTCATACAAATATTGCATTTGACAAGTCTCAATACGTGCTTTAGGGAATTTTTCATTTGGATTAAATGTGCGTTCAACAACTGCACCTGTGCGTGCATTTTTCATCTTTGTACGCACGAACGCCGCACCTTTACCTGGTTTAACATGCTGAAAATCCACTATTTGCCAAACATTATTATCAATCTCAATCGTCACACCGTTACGAATATCACCACATGAAATCATTATATAACCTCCACCATTGTATTTAATGCTACTCTATTTCTATCAAATGTTTGCTGCTAGCAGTCAATATTGTACAGCCCTTAGCACTAACCAAAACCGTATCCTCAATACGTACTCCGCCCCACTCAGGCAAATAGATCCCTGGTTCGACTGTTACCACCATATTTTCCATTAAAACAGTCTGTGTATTGGCCGGTGAAAGTCTCGGTTCTTCATGGATAGCAAGACCCAAACTATGTCCTAGCCCATGACCAAAATATTCACCATAACCAGCTCTAGAAATAATTTCTCTAGCTACAGTATCTATATCTTTACCAGTTTTACCAGGGTAAGTAGCCTGTACGCCAGCCAATTGGGCCGCTAAGACAATTTCATAAATCGCGCGTTGTTTAGCAGTAGCTGTACCTACACATATCGTACGAGTAATATCAGAATGATACCCCTGATATACTGCACCAAAATCCATAGTCACAAAATCACCAAGCTCAATTATCTTTTGCGAAGCCCTGCCATGGGGTAGTGCTCCACGCTTGCCTGAAGCCACGATTGTATCAAATGCAGGTTTTTCGGCACCAAGCTTACCCATATAATACTCAATTTCCAGAGCAACAGCTTGTTCACTGATTCCTGGTTTTATATATGATACTATATGTGAAAAAGCCTGATCGGCAATGTCCACAGCTTTTGTAATCGATGCAACTTCATTTGCATCTTTAACCATGCGCAAAGTATCAATCTGAGCAGGTAGCAATGTAAGATTAGGCAGACTATCAGATAATTTAGTATACATATCATATGTAACAAAATCACTTTCAAAGCCAATTGTAGTTAAGTCTAGTTTGTTGGTAATTTCTGACAATATTTCATAAACATTAGCAGCATAACGTATAATATCATACTGCGCAGCTTCGACAGTAGCCTGTTCAACATAACGAAAATCCGTTAATAACTTGCACGCGCTATCAGAAATGAACAGCATCCCTGCTGAGCCGCTAAAACCACTAAAATAGCGCCTATTTTCCGGTTTATTGATAATCATGCCACTGAGCTTATGCTCACTCATAAATCTACGAAGCTTTCTTACTCTTCTTTCCATATTAGTTCTCACTGCCGACGATACGAGCAGCTGCCTCCAATGCTAAAAGATAACTGTCAACCCCAAAGCCACTAATCTGTCCATAGACAACTGCTGAGATGACTGAATGATGCCGAAACTGCTCCCGCTTATAAATATTCGATAAATGCACTTCAATAGCAGGAACCGATACAGCAGCTAGCGCATCACGAATAGCAATACTATAGTGAGTGAGGGCTGCTGCATTAATAATGATACAGTTATAGCACCCCTCAGCCTGCTGAATGGCATCAACAATAACGCCTTCATAATTAGACTGCACCGACTCTAACCGCATACCTAACTTCTCAGCTTTCGCCATCATCTTATTATCAATTTCATTAAGTGTGAGCACTCCATAAATATTAGGTTCACGCTTCCCCAATAAATTCAAATTGGGTCCATGAATAACCAGAATACAAGGCTTATCTATTATCACTACATCACAGCCTTAACATAATAATTTATTAGTCGTTATATTTTAACATACATTTTTTTTTTTGCCTAGAATATTTTACACAGGTTGCTAATTAAATGTCCATCTCCCACTTGCTCGTACATATTTTGTTAGCCTTTTTTATATTAAGGTGGCGTATTCTTTGAAATACTCTCATATATGCCACTAAGAATCTCACCAAATATAGGTGCTGCTGCATCACCACCAGACATACCATCTTCAATAAAAACGACTATGGCATATTGAGGATTTTTAAGTGGTCCATAGCCAGCGAACCAAGCATGACTAATACCCTGTCCTGCTCCATTCATTCGCCCAGTTTCTGCCGATCCAGTTTTACCAGCTGAACCCATCCCCTCAACATAAGCCGTCTGTCCTGTGCCAAAGCGCGTAACAGCAGTCATCATTTCCTGCAGTTGCTTAGCTGTTTTTTTTGATAAGACTCGAGTACCAGACGATGCCCCATAACTTTTAACAACAACGCCTTCAGAATTGGTCAGCTTACTAACCAAATATGGATCAACTTTAATACCATCATTAGCAATCGTCCCAATTAGTGACGCAACTTGTAAAGGGGTAGCCTCAAATTGCCCTTGTCCAATCGCAAAATTAGCAAGTTCTCCTGGATAAATAGTATCAAGAGCTGGCAGATTGCCAGCGACTTCACCAGTAAAATTCAGATGACTCTGACGACCAAAACCAAACTTTTGTGCAAAGGAAAGCAATGTTTCTGCACCTAATTTTAAGCCAACTTCAATAAAAACAGGATTGCTAGAATAAGCCAGTGCTTCTGTAAACGTCAGCTGTCCACGCCCACCCTTATCATAATCCCAGCCCTTAAAACGCAAATTATCAACCTCAATATATCCAGGATCATAAAATATATCATCTGGACGTACTATGCCACTTTCTAAAGCCGCTGCCGCTGTTACAAGTTTGAATACCGATCCAGGTTGATAGGCTGATACCGCCCTATTCAGTAGTGGCGCTGTTTTCTGCGCTAGATAATCATTAAGATGATTGGCATCAAAATTAGGACGTGAAGCCATTGCTAAAATTTCGCCAGTGCTCGGGCGTAATACCACCACAGCCCCATTTATAGAATGCTCATCCATAAGTCGCTCCACATTTTTTTGAATACCCCGATCTAAAGTCAACACAACATTACTCGGTCCTGAGCCGCCCGAGAATCGCAAACGTTTATACCCCAAACCAGGGATGACGCGATCAGTGGCATCAACCAAAGCCGTAGCATATTCTGGCTGGTTCCCCCGCAATACATCATCATACATACTTTCAATACCACTAACTCCTTCATTATCCACACTATTAATATAGCCTGTTACATGCGCCGCTAAGGCGCTATAACCATATCTAGATCTTTCTGACACAACCACAACTCCTGGTATTTTCAACATATTTATTTTTTGTCCAGTTATAGCATCAATCTTTATGTTTAGCTTAAATGGCCTTGTATTAGCCGTCAGCTGGGATAAAAAAAACTCGGTTGATATCCCTGTTAATTGTGTTAATTGAGTCGTTACCATTTGTATATTTTTAATTTGCCCTGGGAAAATAAAAATTGTAAAATGCTGCTGTGTATTTGTCAGAGCCAGTCCCGTACGATCAACAATCTCACCACGTGGAATATCGATCGGCACTTCTTGCATGCGCATGCTTAAACTTTGCTTTACCAAATTAGCATTTTCAATAATTTGCAAATAAAATAACCGCATAATCAATAGACTACTTATTATCATAAAAAAAATCACTATAATATAAATTCGGGAAACACGAAATACCATACTATCACCTCATTGATAGTATGGCATTTTGTTGTAAAATTATTTGAGTTTTATATACTCAAACTCTAACGGCAGGTGTGCTAAGATCTCCTGCACTTCACTATATGTATCAGGTGTAACCCGAATACGCAGTACATTTTCCATATCTTTGACAGTCGTAACTACCCCTAGATACTCATAGCCTTCCATAATTCTATTGATATAATTAATATGTTTCATATCAATCTTAATTAAAATTTCCTCACACATACTCTTTCATCTTTCGGCGTAGCATGGCAAATTCCCTTACAGGTTGACTCATGTGCATCATGACAAGTTGCTGTGGATGGGGCGCTGCACTGATCGGATTGCCGTCCATATCAAACATTGACCTAATCTCCTGGCTGAAATTAGACTGCTGAGGTTGCATAATTTCAATTATTTGGCCGACTTTCATATTATTACGCTGTTCAACAACAGCCAGCCCAGTACTCCCATCATAACTCTTTACGAGGCCAATAAAGTCATGTGTTTGATCATAAGAAGAGGAGGCATAAATTTGATCATGCTGGGTTGTTCTATTAAAGTAAAATCCTGTCGTATAAGCACGATGAGAAATCTTCTGTAATTCTTCTAACCACTCTGCCTTAATACTAAATTTGATTGGATCAGACATATAGGCATCAATAGCATCCCGATACACCTTAATGACAGTAGCCACATAATGCACACTTTTCATACGGCCTTCAATTTTAAAACTATTTAGACCACTATTTATAAGCTTAGGGATATGGGGCAGTAAACATAAGTCTTTAGAATTAAAGATATATGTTCCCCGCTCATCCTCCATGACTGGAAAATATTCTCCTGGACGTTTTTCTTCAACTACATGAAACTTCCAGCGGCAAGACTGAGCACATTGACCACGATTGGCATCACGATCAGTAAAATAATTACTCATTAAACAACGTCCTGAATAGGATATGCACATGGCACCATGCACAAAAGCTTCCAGTTCAATATTTACCTTGCGCCGAATTACATCAATTTCTGTCAATGAAAGCTCTCTAGCTAGCACCACGCGACTAGCGCCTAGTTCCTGCCAACAAAGCACTGATGACCAGTTGGTATTATTGGCTTGGGTACTAATATGTATAGGTAGCTTTGGCGCTACCTCACGCACAATGCGATAAACACCAAGGTCAGAAACAATCACTGCATCAGCATGATTTTCGTATAAAAATTTAATATAATCAGGCAATGCTAGTAAATCATCATTATGAGGAAATATATTTACCGTCACATAGGCTTTTTTTTGCAAGCTATGAGCAAAGTCAATGCCTTCTTTTAACTGATCTTCATCAAAATTATCACTAAAAGCTCTCAGTCCAAAAGCCTTACCACCCATAAATACGGCGTCAGCACCATAAAGCAAGGCCATCTTAAGTTTCTCAAGATTACCAGCTGGCGCTAGAAGTTCAGGTTTTTTCACTATTTATTCGCTCCTCGATAATAAGAAATAGCTATACCATCACCTTCAGAATGAATGGTCGTGGAAAAGCGCGAGTCATGGCTAACAAAATCCAAATATTCTCGTAAACGCTTAACAATCGTCCGATAGCGCTTGAGCGGTGGTTCTTCACTCATAACCATACCACGAAACAATACATTATCAGCGACAATTACAGCACCGACGACAAGCTTATCCATTATTTTTTCTAAATAATCAAGATATTGACCCTTTGCAGCATCAATAAACACCATGTCAAATGTATCCTCAAGCTGCAACAAAATATCACTCGCATCTCCATCTAAGAGCTGTATTTGTTCAATCCTACCAGCTCGAGTAATGAAATTATAAGCAGTATCAATACGGCTAGCATCTTGTTCAATGGTAATAATTTTACCATCCTGAGGCATATAACTAGCCATTAGCAATGCAGAATATCCTACTGCAGTACCGATTTCTAAGATGGACTTAGGAGCTTTGTTCTTAACAGTCTCAATTAGTAATTGACTACTGATTTTATTAATAATTGGAATATTATTAACATCTGCATATTCTTCTATTTCTTTAAATAATTTTAACATATCACTCATATTATTTACTCACCTGCTCTATTGCTATAAGATGTTCTTCATATGTTTTGCTAAAATGATGTGCCCCTTGTCTGTCAGCTACGAAATATATATAATCCGTATTTTGCGGATATAACACTGCGTTGATCGCTGCTATACCTGGATTGGCAATCGGCCCAGGCGGCAACCCCATATGCTGATACGTATTATAAGGGGACGCTATCTCAGTGTCCTGGACAGTCAGCTCGGGCTTAGGATAACCTAAGATATACTGAATGGTAGCGCAAGATTGCATTGGCATGTTCTGCTTCAGACGATTGAGAAAGACCCCAGCTATGATCGGACGATCACTTGGCAACTGAGCCTCTTTTTCCACCAATGATGCCAAAATAACAACATCCTTAATTGATAATCCAACTTCAATAGCCCTTGCCCGCATACTTTCCGTAAACTGTTTATCAAATTGCGACGTCATCACGCCTAAAATTTGTTCTCCCGTAGTTCCTTTCGTAATCCGATAAGTATTTGGAAACATATATCCCTCAGCCTTGTAAATCACATGCGAATTATCATTGGTCATATACTGATATGGCACAAAACTTTGAGCTGTTTGCTTAAAAAGGGTAGCACTGACTAGCTGTTTTTCTTGTAATAATTTAGCGATTTGTTCTACAGTATATCCCTCTGGAATAGTAATCTGCTGATAAGAATTCTCGCCACTTGCTAGTACCGCTACAATTTGTTGCACTGTCATATTTTTACTAAAAACATATTCTCCAGGTTGCAATGAGCTCTCCATTCCTTGTAGTCTAGAAACGATTCGAAATAAAAATATACTTTTTATAGCACCTTGCTGATATAATAAATCACCAATATCATTAGCCACCATTCCTGGTTTGACCAAAATTACAAAATTCTCACTCGTAACAGAGGCCGTACTTTTGGTTAATCCACAGATAACACTTCCCAAGCAAATAAGACTAAATACTACTATAATTTGCAATTTAAATTTCATCAATTTTTGCGCCATTTATGCTCACCTCAATTCTACATATATATATTCTAAGAGTAATGACTATATTATACACAAAAAGCTAAAAAAATACTAGGTTTCTGCCAAGTCTGCCGATAACTGCCAAGCCTTAGTTGCCCTTATCTATAATCGGAAAGTGTTATTCGTTATGATTACGCAAGAAGAAGAAAAAAAATGAAGCCTATTTGGCTTCATCTTCTTCGTTGTCATCCTCTTCGTCTATCATCAGTTCTTCATAAGCCTTGCGAACTTCCTCAAACTCTTCATCTGTAGGATCGACATATATTTCTTCGCCATTCTCATCAGTATCAATGCGTGCAATATATACATCAACTTCATCTTCAGAACAACCGCATCCATCAGTATCACATTCACAATCTTCATCTTCACATTGATCTTCATCAATAGGAATTAAAATCGCATATTGCTTGTCACCAACCGGAACAATCATTTCCTCACGATAGTAGTATTCATTACCCTCTTCGTCAGTCATTACTACGACGAGCTCGTCATCCATTTCTTCGAGGTCATCTTTTTCAAAATCAGCCATTTATTTCACCTCTTCCTTTTAGTGTACTGTAATTTTATCGTAGAAAACTTATCCTGTCAAGGAAGTTCTTAACAAGACAAACTATCAAGATAACCCTGTAAAATGAACATCGCAGCCATTTTATCAATTACTTTTTTTCTTTTAGCCCGACTCACATCAGCAGCAATAAGTGCCTTCGTAGCTGCTACTGTCGATAAACGTTCATCCCATAAACGTACTTTTGTCTGAGGAAAAGCTTCTTGTAATGTATTCGCAAATTGTTGCATCAATTCACCCCTAGGTCCAATGGTTCCATTCATATTCTTTGGTAAACCAACAATAATTGTCTGGGCCTCATACTGAGTAATAAGCTCTCCTAATCTGATAAAATCTTTTTCAAGAGAAGTACGGCGAATAACCTCAATACCTTGGGCTGTTAATAATAATAAATCACTTGCTGCCACACCAATCGTTTTTTCACCAACATCAAGAGCTAATATGCGCATAAATCCTCCAAATATCCCTGTAGTAGCCATACAATACCTTATATTGCATACTATTTATCTTTGAGATATGCTCTTACCAACTCTTCTAAAAGTTCATCTCGTTCTAATTTGCGTATTAAACCACGAGCGTTATTATGGCTGGTAATATATGTTGGATCTCCAGACAGAAGATATCCCACTATCTGATTTATAGGGTTATATCCTTTGATCATTAAAGACTGATAAACAGCATTAATAACCATGGCTGCATTATTTTCTTCATTATCTACACGAAACATCATGGTTTCTTCAGATATATTGACCATTGAGCATCCCCCTCCCTAATATTATTTCCATCTTTATACTATTATATTCTACCTTTTCTAGTGTTTTCCTCTAAAATAGTCAAAGTAATTATTAACAACTAAAAGTAAGAACCGCATTAAATACAAAGGTCACAAAGAATATCTCTTTATTATGCCCTTTGTAATCTTTGTATTTTAGCGTATGTTCTTTATCTATTTTACTTGGTGTTTAATAATTTCTACAGCAGACTGCAAAGCATCAACAATTTTTTTTGGGTGTTTACCGCCTGCCTGAGCCATATCTGGACGACCACCGCCGCCGCCGCCAGCAACTTTAGCAACCTCTTTTACAATATTACCAGCATGTATACCCCTCGCCACCGCTTCTTTAGTTGCCATGGCAACAAAATTAACCTTATCATCATGGACAGTGCCTAAGGTGACAACACCACATTTTAGATGATCACGCACCATATCTGCCACCATCCGGAGTCCATCCATATCAGCACTGCTAACCTGGCCTACAACAACCTGAATATCATTTATGAATTGGGAATTATCTATCAATTCTTGTACTTCAATGTGAGCTTGTTTGGTATTAAGAACAGCTAATTCATTCTCTAACTCTTTTACCCTGCTGATCACATTCTCTACGCGCACTACAACCTCTTCAGGACGTGCTTTTAGAATCGCAGCTGCAGTTTGCAATAATGTTTCTCGTGCGTTTATGTATTCAATTGCCCCAGCACCTGTTACAGCTTCAATCCGTCTGATACCAGAACCAATACCTGCTTCACTAACAATTCTAACAAGACTAATCTCAGCAGTACTCTTCACATGGTTACCGCCGCAAAGTTCTGTACTCACATTCCCAACCGCTACGACGCGTACAGAGTCTCCATATTTTTCACCAAATAAAGCGATTGCACCCATTGCCTTCGCTTCATCTTGAGTTTTTTCAGTAATATCCACCCCAATATTTGCAAAAATACTACGCTGTACAAACTTTTCTACAGCGGCTAATTCTTCTACTGTTACCCCAGAAAAATGAGAAAAATCAAAGCGTAATCTTTCAGGATTAACAAAGGAGCCTGCTTGATTGACATGGGAGCCGAGCACTTCTTTCAAGGCAGCATGTAACAAATGTGTAGCAGTATGATTGCGAGCAATAGCCTGTCGTCTAGGAAGATCCACCTTTAGCATAGCAGTATCACGCACTTTTAAGGAACCTTCAGTCACATGCCCTAAATGATAGATAGTGCCATTGAGTAATTTTTTGACTGTAGTAAGTTCCATTTTACCCATTGGGCCTTCGATAAAACCAATATCACCAACCTGGCCACCGCCTTCAGCATGAAAAGGAGTCACATCAAAAATAACACCCACATCTTCCCCATCATGCACTTCATCAACAATGATGCCATCTTTCCAAAGCAACACTATATTTCCACTACTCGCTTGTTCATTAATGCAAAGTTCCTCGGCTTTCAAGTGGGATAAATCGGGTATGACTACTTGCTGCTCATTTGCCTGACGACCAGCCCGTGCCCGCTCACGTTGCTGCTTCATGGCTACATCAAAAGCTTCTTTATCCAGCTCCATACCATGTTCTTCGACGATTTCGAGTGTTAGCTCCCATGGAAAACCAAAAGTATCATATAACTTGAATACAGTGGCACCATCAAGCATTATTACACCCGTTTCCTTTAATCCTTGAATATGGCGATTTAACAATTCCATACCTTGAACCAAGGTTGTCTGAAAGCGCTCTTCCTCTAATTGGATTACTTTTTTTATGTAAGCTTGTTTTTCCCCTAAATCAGGATAAGGCTGCGCAAAAATTTTAGTTACTACGTCAACCATATCAGCCAAGAACATCTTTTCAATCCCCAGGAGCCGAGCATGTCTGACTGCACGACGCAAAATACGCCGCAAAATATACCCACGACCTTCATTCGATGGCAAAATACCATCAGCAATCATTACAGTCATGCTACGGATATGATCGGCAATAACCTTGAGAGAAATATCTACTTTATCCGAACATCCATATGTAACGACTGCGACTTTAGCGGCATGCTCAATAAGGGGAAACAACAAATCGGTTTCGAAGTTTGATGGTTTATTTTGTAATAGAGAAGCAATACGTTCTAGACCTGCTCCCGTATCAATATTCTTCTTAGCCAAAGGAGTATATTTACCTGCTTCATCACGGTCATATTGAGTGAACACTAAATTCCATATTTCTAAATAGCGATCACAGTCACAGCCTACTGCACAGTTAGGATCATCACAGCCCCGCTCTTTTCCTAAATCAAAATAAATTTCTGAGCAGGGACCGCAGGGTCCTGGTCCTATTTCCCAAAAATTATCTTCCATACGAACAACACGCTCAGCTGGCACTTTAATATCCTGAGTCCAAATAGCAAAAGCTTCATCATCTGTCGTATGAATCGTCACCCACAATTTATCTATTGGCATTTCCAGACGCTCAGTAACAAACTCCCAAGCCCAGGCTATGGCTTCTTTTTTAAAATAATCACCAAACGAAAAATTTCCGAGCATTTCAAAAAATGTTTGATGCCGAGCCGTACGACCAACATTTTCAATATCCCCAGTCCGTACGCATTTCTGACTTGTACTAATACGTGGATGAGGTGGATTCATTTTTCCTGTAAAAAAAGGTTTAAAGGGTGCCATACCAGCCCCAAGTAACAGTAATGTTGGGTCATTTTCTGGAATCAATGGATAACTTTTTAATACTAAATGATCTTTATTAGCAAAAAACTGTAAAAAATTATTACGTAGTTCATTTCCTGTCATATAAATCATGTCAATCGACCTCCAAATTGTTAGGGATACCCATGTTCGCCATTATACATAATTTATCTTATAGTGTCAATGAAGGGTGATTATAGTAATACTTTAAGCATATGCTGCACAAAAACCTTGCCAATTGCGGCCAATGGTACACCAAGTAGCATACCGAGCAATCCACCCAATTCTCCGCCAACAAATACAAAAAAAATCACAGTTAAAGGATGTAGCCCTATGTTCTCACCAATAATTTTAGGATGGATAACATTCCCTTCGATTTGTTGAATCAGAAAAAACATAATGATCACTTTCGCCGTTAACCATGGTGATTCTAAAATAGCCAACATGACAGCCGGCGCCGCACCTATGATCGGACCAAAATAAGGAATTATATCAAATATCGCTGCCAAGATGCCAATGATTAATGCAAATTTCAGTTGCAAAGCATATAGACCGCTCGTGACAAAAAATCCAACAATACACGCTACAGTCAACTGACCACGAATAATTCCCGAGAGTACTTTATCCACATCACGAAAAAATAAAACCCATTCTGCCCGCCAGTGACCTGGCAATAGTAACAGCAATTTAGATTTAATTTCATACCAATCATGGAGTAAATAAAAAGCCAAGATGGGGCTAATCGCCACACCAATGGAATTTCGAGCGATATTAATGATACTATTTACGATTTGTCCAATAAATTGCTGCATATCATTTTCCGCTAATAATAATGCCTCATCAATAGCTAAACGCAGTGAATAGGGTAATGATGAATTTTGATATTGGGACTGAATGAATATAAGTATTTCATTGATACGAGCTACTATTCGTGGTAAATCTTGAGCAAATTTTTCCAAATCTCTGATTAATAACGTCAGCAACTCACTCCCACCAACAATAACAATACCAAATAGAACTAAATATAAGATAATGATTGAATATAACCTTTGCAGACCTCGACCTTCCAGATAACATACGATTGGATTTAACATATATGCTAGTAGCAATCCGATAATAAACGGATATAACGCACTACGCACAAACCAAATAAAATACAAAAAACCTACTAAAATACTAATAAGGATTGTAATTTTCATAAAAGATTTACTAATAACCACAGCGAACACCTCATTAAAAATGAAGCGGTGACCCCCTGGTCTCCGCTTCATTTAATTAAATTTGTGTATCAACCATCTAGAAATTCTACATAACCTGATCTACTGATTCTAAATAAGCAGTTAAAGTACCATCAGGTTCCACATTAAAAACCGTAGTTTCTTCATCACGCACAATAAACTCTATACAACAATTCCAACAAAAATATTGTGATGATCCTACTTTACCAATGGTGCGCTTATTATTGCACACAGGACAACTTATCATTATACATACACCTCATAGAATATTCCCTTAAAGTTGTTTATTCACTGGATCTCAACGATTTCTGTTTCGGAATGAACAAGTTTGGTCATTCCTTCAGGAACAATTACTTTGTCGTGTCCGATAGTTTGAGTTTGTGGCAACGGCATCACCATACGACCATACAGTAAATCAGTTATAATACTATCAGATAATTGATACCATTTAATTTCGCCGGTAATATGGTCAAAAAGAATATCCGCCAAAACACCTAGGCAAATCCCCGAGTCAGTAACGATTTGTTTATCACATAAATCTCGCAAATAATACTTATTATTGTGCATAACCTGCGTATTTAACCGACGTACAATATTCTGATTAGGCACCATTATAGCATCCTGTCCTAAACTAAATAAGTCTTCAAAAGCAACGAAACTTTTAGATGCAAACCAATTTATCCCAGCAATAATAAAACCACATACGAATGCTGCCTTAATATCCACAATGACTTCTGTGATTTCACCAATCTGCGTATCCGTTTCTGCTTCGAGCACTGGTAGGCCAATTACGTAGCGCAACTTTTGCATAAGATGAGCCTCCAATACAAACTACAATAGTATTATAACCAAAATTCCAACTTTTTATTATAAATTACGTACTAATTATAATAAATAAAAACTTGGCTTGCGCCAAGCCCTAGTGTCTGTATTTGGAATCGGAAAACGTTATACTTTCTGATTATGCAATAAAAAAAAAGAAAGGTTGCCCCCTCTTTATCGTACTGACTTTATAATAATACCGCCACCAATAACCAGATCACCATCATAAAATACTACTGATTGCCCAGGCGTAATAGCCCTCTGTGGTTCATTGAATTTAACATTTACCATACCACTCCCCAGGGGAGTAACAATAGCGACTCCTTCTCGGGATCCATAGCGAATCTTAGCTGAAACAGTCATCGTCTCCTCTAAACTATCAATTGTAATGAAGTTCAAATCACCAGCAATGAGTTCACTGGCGAAAACATCTTGGTCTGATCCTACAATGACTTGGTTACCTTCATAATTAAGTTCTACTACATATAATGGTTTTCCTGTAGCAATCCCCAAACCCTTTCGTTGTCCAATCGTATACAGGGGTAGTCCTTGATGTTTCCCCAAGATATTACCTTGAGTATCTACTATGTGACCTGGTTTAAGCGCAGCAGGCGATTTTTCAGTTAAAAAACTTTTATAATCATCATTTGGCACAAAGCAGATTTCTTGGCTTTCAGGTTTATTGGCAACGGATAAACCAAGCTCGGCAGCGAGTTTCCTAGTCTTAACCTTAGTGTAATCACCGAGAGGCATCAAAAAATGTTTTAACGTATCTTGATTTAGATGGTATAAAGCATAAGACTGATCTTTGGTATGATCGAATCCCTTACTCAATGTGTGCCGACCTAGCTGCTCATCATAGCCAATACGAGCGTAGTGACCTGTAGCCACATACTCAGCACCTAAAGCCAATGCCTTTTGTAACAAGCCTCCAAACTTAACAAAGCGATTGCAGGCAATACACGGATTGGGAGTTTTGCCTGCACCATATTCACGAATAAAATACTCAACGACGGTTTCCTGAAACATGTCACGAAAATTAAGTACGTAATAGGGAATACCAATCTTTTCTGCTACCTGACGGGCATCATCAATAGCTCGGAGTGAACAACATCCCCGATTTTCTGCATCATCTTCTGGTACATCTTTATCCCATATTTGCATTGTTGCACCAATGACATCATATCCTTGCTCAACCAAAAGGGCGGCAGCGAGTGAACTGTCCACCCCTCCGCTCATGGCTACAAGAACTCTTGGCTTCGTACCCATGAAAAAATCACTTTCCTTTTTTCTGTATATAATCCTTAATGGCTTCATGTAATGCGTCAGCCGCTAAATTTGAACAGTGCATTTTGGCAGGTGGTAATCCATCTAAGGCCTCAGCTACAGCGTCATTGGAAATCTTGAGCGCTTCATCAAGAGTTTTGCCCATAACGAGTTCGGTTACCATACTACTTGTGGCAATTGCTGCGCCACAGCCAAAAGTTTTAAATTTAACATCTTTAATAATATCATCTTGTATATCTAAATAGATGCGCATAATATCACCACATTTGGCATTACCAACTTCACCAACACCATTGGCATTTTCTATTTCACCCACATTACGTGGATTTGCGAAATGATCCATTACTTTTTCACTATACATAAAAATTATCTCCCCTCAACTAAATTAATGATGATGACATTGGTTGCATGGATTACTCGGAGCCAATTTACTAGTTGCACTGAGTGGTGACATACTACGTAATTTTTCAACAATTTGCGGCAGTACTTCTAGGCAATAATCAACATCAGCTTCTGTGTTACCACGTCCTAAAGAAAGCCGCAGAGAACCATGAGCGGTTTCATGTGTCATGCCCATGGCCAGAAGTACATGAGAAGGATCAAGGGATCCGGATGTGCATGCCGAGCCGCTCGATGCTGCTATACCTTTCATATCAAGGTTTAGTAATAAAGATTCTCCTTCAATATAGAGGAAACTAATATTTACATTACCAGGCAAACGCTTTTCAGCATGACCATTTAACTTAATCTCAGTAATTTTTTCTTGAATTCCTTTGATAAGCCGATCTCTAAGACCTTGTACATGAGTCATCCGCTCTACCATTTCAAGTTTAGCGAGCTGAGCAGCTTTGCCTAAACCCACAATGCTAGGCACATTTTCCGTACCAGCTCTAAGTTTACGTTCTTGTGATCCACCTTGTTGCTGAGATTCAATTTTCACGCCTTTGCGAACATAAAGAACCCCAATACCTTTAGGACCATATAATTTATGTGCAGAAATACTCAACAAATCAATATTATATTCGTTAACATCAATAGGATAATTACCAACAACCTGTACTGCATCAGTGTGAAAATAAATACCTTTTTCCTTAGCCAATTGTCCAATTTCTTTGATCGGCTGAATCGTACCTACTTCATTATTAGCAAACATGACACTGATTAATATTGTTTTGTCAGTAATCGCATTCTTTACATCTTCAGCACTCACCATTGCATTTTCATCAACTGGTAAATATGTAACGGTAAAACCTTGTTTCTCTAAATATTCACAAGCATGAAGTACTGCATGATGCTCAATTGCTGTCGTAATAATATGATTGCCTTTTTTACGATTGGCAAAAGCCACACCTTTCAGTGCAAGATTGTCCGATTCAGTACCACCACTCGTAAAAAATATTTCATTGGCATTAGCCCCTAGTAAGGCCGCTACATGCGCCCGCGCTTCATTAACCGCTTTACTCGCCTCACGACCAAAATAATGAATGCTTCCAGGGTTACCAAATTTTTCCGTCATGTATTCCATCATCACTTTTGCCACTTCACTATCAACTGGTGTAGTCGCTGAGTGATCAAAATATACTCTTCTCATTCTTACACATCTCCTCGTAATTTTTCTTCACGGCATAAATCATCAAGAGAAATAGAGTCTACAACCATAATTATACTATCACAAACTTTGGCCCACACATCACGAGTCACGCAGATATCAGCTCGCTCACAACAATCATGATCAGTAGAATGATCCAATAAACAATCTACTAAGGCTATAGGACCTTCCATAACTCTAAGAATATCACCTACAGAAATTTGCGCTGGGTCTTTACTTAAAGTATATCCGCCTTGAGCACCACGAATACTTTTAACATATCCTGCCTTGCGCAATGTACTCACTAATTGCTCTAAATAATTTTCAGAAATTTTTTGACGTTCAGCAATACTTCTTAAAGAAATCGGCCCTTGACCATAATGCATAGCCAAATCATACATGGCTGCTACGCCATAACGTCCTTTTGTCGATATCTTCACAATAATCTCCCCTGCTATTCCCGAGTATTCCGAGTAACATAGTAGGTTTTATTAATTATTAATATACCAAAAAAAACTGTAATTGTCAAAATAAAATGTGCACAAAATAAATATTTTTTTTTGCACACTTTATTATTGCTTCTATAACCTGTTTGTTTAATTATTTATTCCACCAACCACTTTATGTACGTATTATTGATCACTACTTATTGGTAGCGTTTCGTTTAGAGAATATCCTGGCTTCTATACCAGAATTTTGTGGTATATAAAATTCGGTTTTTTCTAATTCTTTAGGTAAATAATCTAGCCTAGAGTTAGGATGATCTATTGGATTAACATATAATCCTGAACTGTTTTTTAGCTGATTTGGAATAGGAAAAGTTCTGGTATTCTTTACTGCATGCAATGCACTATTAATCGCTTTATATGCTGAATTCGATTTTGGGCTTTCCGAAACAAATATGACAGCTTCTGCTAGAGGGATACGTGCCTCTGGCATTCCTATAAACTCAATAGCTTGCTTTGCTGCAATTGCCACTTGCAAAGCCTGTGGATTAGCAAGTCCAACATCTTCTGCAGCCTGAATTACAACTCTTCTTGCTATGAAAATTGGATCAACCCCTGAATCTAGCATACGGGCTAGCCAGTATAGAGCTGCGTCAGTATGGCTTCCCCTCATCGACTTGATAAAGGCGGATGTAAGGTCATAAAAATCAGTCGTTGAGATTCCATTCAGCCTAAACTGAAAAGCTTGCTGAATTGTATCTAGATCAATCCTACCTTCACTCTTCGCAGAATAAGATGCAATTTCTAGGGCATTTAGAGCACTACGCACATCTCCATTACAAACATCAGCCAAATAGTCAAGGGCTTCCTTTTCTATCTCTATATGTTGGTTTCCTAGTCCCCTCTCAACATCACTTAGAGCAGCAATAACTATTTTTTTCACTTCATTTGCAGTCAAAGGATGTAGGCTATATACCTTACACCTGGAGACAAGTGGTGGGATGATATCGTGAGTTATGCTTTCAGTCGTTGCCCCAATTAAAATGATTGTACCATTTTCAACCGCTTGAAGCAGGGACATCTGGGTATTAGATTTTAGGGCATGAATCTCATCTAAAAATACGATAGTCTGTTTTCTATAAAATTTTAGACTGTCTTTTGCTTTATCCATCACAGACCTTAGATCTGCAATCGAAAGGGAGACAGCATTTAATTTCACAAAATTTGCACTTGTAATACCACTGATTATTGATGCCAAGCTGGTTTTGCCAGTTGCTGGTGCCCCTTGAAGAATCATAGACTGAATTTGGTCAGACTCAATAAGTTTCCACAATAATTTTCCTTTCCCTAATAAGTGCTCTTGACCCACAAACTCACCTAGTGTTCTCGGTCTCATTCTCTCAGCAAGGGGCTTATTTTCCATCGTCTGATTAGCTTGGTAGTCGAAAAGATCCATAGACAAGTCCCCTTATTTCTCCCAAAGGTAGTATTTTTTTAATTATACATCTTTCTTCAGTGATTTCCAAGTAATGAGATTATGATGGTTCGTGGTACTATCTCAACCAATTTTATATATTTATCAGCGTTACCGTAAGATAAATTGACTAATCAACACTCCGCCACCCAATAACCAACAGTACCAGGCGAATGGGCGCATCGCATTCATTTCATTGCTGTGAAACCATTTCATTAAAGCCCATACGCTAAAGAACGCCGCTATACCAGATGCAATTCCTCCAATTAATGAAATTTGGAATAACCCCGTGATATCAGTGTGGATAAGTTTTGGAACTTCGATAATACTAGCCCCAATAATTATTGGAGTTGCAAGTAGCATGGAGAATCGAGCAGAATCCTCATGTTTTAAGCCCATCCAAAATCCCGCTGTCATTGTGGCGCCGGAACGGGAAAATCCTGGAACAAGTGCTAACGATTGAAATAAGCCTATAATAGCCGCTTGTTTATAACTAAGGTCATCAATACTCTTCTGCCCTTTCCCTCCTCGCAATCTTTCGCCCCAATATAGTATAAAACCATTTATAATTAAGAAAAATGCGGCACTACTTACATTACTAAACATATGACGAAGTGGACTTTCAAGGAGAAGTCCAATTACAGCAGCAGGAACGGTCCCGGCTAATATAAGAAACATCAGCCTTCTTGACCTATCATCTTTCATGAATATAGAGGCCATAATTTTTGTCCATTCTGTGCCAAAATACAATAAGAGCGTTATTGCTGTGCCTAAATGCAACATAACTAAAAACGGAAGGAAATGTTCCTTTAAGAATGATGGATCTAAATCCCAATTAAAAAAATAAGGGGTTAGAACCCCATGTGCGACACTACTAATGGGAAAAAGCTCCGTAATGCCCTGAACGATTGCAACAATAAGAGTTTGAAGTATAGTCAAAATAATAACTCCTTTGTTTAGTTCTTTTAACGTATCTATATTATGATAAAAAGTCTCCGATATTTTCTAATTTATATTTTCTCCACTTGAAAGATTCTTACCCTAAATTCTACTATTTACGGTTTATATCAGTCGCAGTATTTTTATGAACTACCACAGTGTTGTCTCCCGGTACCTCTACGCTTTGACTATTTGTATCTTTAGTAATTTTGGGGTCGGAAATAATTTGTCCATTTGCAGGAATACTATTAGGTTTTGGTTTATTAGATACTGGAATTGTAGTTGTACTGATCGTAGCTGCTATCGTTTTAGAACTATCTGTAGTTTGTTTATCTAAATTGGCGGATTTTTTAATGACTGGCGGGGACTCAGCTACTTTTATTTCCCGGGGTACCGAATTTGCATATTCAGCCGCTAATCGATTCGTTACTTGTGTATAGTGCTCATCTACAGCAATATCTTGTATTTGGGCAACCTTATACCTAAGTTCTTTAATATCAGGCAACCAGTAACTAACATCTTGTATCCAACATGGAGTACCAGATAGCCATTCCGTATGTAAGCCCACTTTCGCCGCATCATTTATAATAGGGATTAACATAACCATTTCTTTTGTTGGCATATCTGTTCTCACTGCCACGGCAAATTCCTTAATAAGATCGGGTAGTTTTGCAATAAGCTGAGGTTTGCTGAATTCCTGCAACAATGCTTTCAGAAACTTTTGTTGTCTGGCTACACGACCTATATCACCTTCTTCGTCTCTGTAACGCACATATTCGATGGCGGTTTTTCCAGTTAGTTTTTGAACACCAGGATGAAGATCAATATATAACCCTCCATCATCATCATATGGATCCGAGTAGTACATCCGTTTATCTACATCAATTGTAACTCCACCAAGTGCATCAATCATGCGCACGAATCCTTGAAGGTTCATGACTACAGTATAATCCAGAGATATACCCAGCAAATTTTCAACAGCTGATTTAGATAGTTTTGAACCACCAAAAGCATAGGCATGATTAATTTTATCCCACCCATGTCCGTCAATTTTGACACGAGAATCGCGAGGAATGGAAAGCATCGTGATTCTTTTTCCAATTGTATCTATCGTAACTATAAAAGTAGTATCAGAACGCCCTACATCATCGTCACGTGTGTCAACACCAAGAATCAATATATTAATTTTTTCTTTCATGAAAAATGTATTTACCAACATATTTTCAGAAGAAGGTCCACCTAAAAATGTATAAGTAACTCCTGCGATTAAAAAAACAATAATAATTAATAGCAAAGCGACTCGTTTTTTTCTGCACTGACGAGTTTGTTCTTTTGAAAAAAGAAGTTTATTTATATCTTGGTCCATATTACACCTCTTCGTATTTCTGAGAAAGAAGATCCTCATTATGAGAACCAAAATACAATTCACTCCATACCATATATTAATGTTCTATTAAGGAGTGGATTTGATGAGTGCCCTATTTTTGAGTCTTTTAATTGCGATAGCAGCAAACCTTGATAACCTTGGAGTCGGTATTGCCTACGGGGTTCTAAAAATTAAAATATCGCACATGGCTAACCTTATTATTGCAGTAATATCCTTTATTGCCACATGGTTATCAGCTAAAGCTGGCGAAGCAATTAGTCTTTATTTAAGTGCCAAAATGGCAGTTATCATAGGGGCATTTCTACTTTGCGGAGTGGGGATATGGGTTATTTCTCAACCGATTATTACAGCTTACAGAATGAATCAACCAATAATAGATTTACAAATATTTAATACAAGAATATATATGGGACCTGCAGAAATACTACGTTATCCAGAAAGGATTGATTTAGATAACTCAAGAGATATTGGTTATTGGGAAGCGGCGTTACTCGGTATTGCTCTTTCGATAAACGCATTAGCAGGCGGACTTTATGCTGGCACAGCCGGTATATCATCTTTATTGCAAGCAAGTCTAGTGGGGATAATTAGTCTTTTTACGATCGCTATAGGCTATTACTTTGGCAAAAAATATGCCGCAGAACAATTAGGTAAATATGCCACTATCGTCTCTGGCACCTTATTAATAGTAATAGGTGTTCATCAGTTATTTAATTAATCACCTTAAACCGTTGGTAGACAAACATACAGGTCATTTTTGCTAGTTAAGTATAGCAAACAAAGCTGAAAATTTGCTGAAATAATACAAATTTAAATGAAACCATCATTTGATTTTATATTTGCTCTGAGAGCGCACTTTCTGTATAAACTCAATTTCCGTAGCAATAAATAGGTAAGCAAGCTTTGATATAGCTAGGCAAGGACTCTAAAAGAAGTAAAAAGCCTGCGAAAATCCACAGGCTTTTTACTTCTTATTAATTTTGCGTGATGACAACTGAGTTTAAAGCATTTTAACTGTTTTTCAATAATTGGGCTCTCTTCTTAATTTATCACTATTGACCGGTACGCATCCGTCATTTGCTGTAAAAGATCCCTTTTGGCGATCATGCCATGTTGCTCACTAAATTCAGCCAGCTTTCGTGGACGCATACGCGCCGCTAACGGAGCTGCTTGGTTATCACCTTTTTATTTCGAGATGTCTCTTTACCATTTCTTGTTCTGTACTGATTAGTTCAACGCAAAGGGCAACTAATTCCATGGCTTGTTTTAACTCTCCTAAGGGTGGGAAAGTGGGCGATAATCGAATGTTGTTGTCTTTCGGATCTTTGCCATATGGAAAGGTAGCTCCAGCAGGGGTGAGTACAACGCCGGCGGCAGTCGCTCTGCTTACGATCTTTTGAGCGCACCCAGGTAGCGTGTTTAAGCTGATAAAATAACCACCCTGAGGTTTACTCCAAGAAGCAAGGCCTTTACCTCCTAGCTTAGTTTCTAAAATTTCCAATACCAAATTGAATTTTGGTGTGATGATAGTCGCCTGCTGACGCATATGAGCTTCAATTCCTGATTGGTCCTTGAAAAAGCGCACATGCCTCAGTTGATTTAGTTTATCAGGCCCAATCGTCTGAAACATCATTTGTTTTTTAAGCCAAGTAATATTATTCTCACTACTGGCCACTATGGCAATACCAGAGCTAGCAAAGCTAATTTTAGAAGTGGAACTAAATATAAAAACACGGTCAGGATGAAATGCATTCTTACAGGTCTCTAGAATGTCCAATAACCTGTCCGGAGTGCTGGTTAGATGATGAACGGCATAAGCATTATCCCAAAAAATCCGGAAATCCAAGGCTTTCGTAGGCATTGTTGCCAGCCGTTTTACCACTGCATCAGAATATGTAATACCAGTGGGATTACTGTACTTAGGTACACACCAAATCCCCTTAATGCTAGAATCAGTAGCTACAAGTTGTTCCACTAAATCCATATCTGGGCCATCATCTTGATAATCAATGGTAATCATTTCAATTCCAAAGTATTCGCAAATGGCAAAATGCCGATCATATCCTGGACTAGGGCATAGAAATTTTACTTTATCCAATTTCCCCCAAGGCATCTCACTTTCTGGTAATCCGTGAAGCATAGCCCTAGCAATAAGATCATACATGAGGACCAGACTGGAATTTCCTCCAATGATCAGCTCTTGAGATTTGACTTCTAAAATCCAAGAAAAAAGTTCTTTAGCTTCGGCAATGCCATCCAATCCGCCATAATTTCGACAGTCAGCGCCGTTAATAGTTTTGTAATCTTCTTGATTGAGACAATCAAGAATCCCAGCCGAGAGATCTAATTGAGCCGGGCAAGGTTTGCCCCGGGACATATCTAGTTTGAGTTTTTGAGCCTGGAACTTTTCGTAACTGCGAGATAATGCAGAATAATGGTCTTGCAACTCTGAGTTAGTTAATATTTCCAATTTATTCATTATGTATCGCTCCTTCACATTCTTTTTTATTATACGCAACTTAGTAAGCTCCCGCAACAGGTTTTGACTGTTAAATACCATGTATTCTGAATACCTGAATACTTTAATCCTATACACGTGAAAAACACTAACCTTAAAAAGGTTAGTGTTTTCAATATATTAAAGACCCCACTATGCCGTCAATGCCACTGTTTTGAACCCGCCAAAGCAGGTGGGTGCTCTCCTGATTATTTTACGCTTCCCAAAAATAAGGGCATGAGTGCCATAACCAGAGTACAAGCTCCCTCATAAGATATGTTGGATCAAAACATATGGCAATATACGCACACTGTAGGGTTCTTTAACGATCAATTTCTTATTCTTATATTAGCAAATTCATTAGTAAATTGCAAGAATAATCAGATGGAATTTTCTTACAATTCCATCATGGGATTGTATCACCTATCTAAACTTTTACTTTAGCAACCACCGCTGTCTTAATTGATAATTCTTTCAGTTGTTTTGTGTCTACTTCTGAAGGCGCTTGACTCATTACATCAGTAGCACTTTGGTTTTTAGGGAAAGCAATGACATCACGAATGGAAGAGCGCTTTGCCATTAACATGATCAGCCGATCCAGTCCAAAGGCAATTCCGCCATGTGGAGGTGTACCAAACTCAAATGCTTCTAACATATAACCAAATTTGGATATTGCTTCCTCTTTAGAAAAACCAATAGCGCTAAATACCCGTTCTTGTATTTCACGATTATAAATTCTGATACTGCCGCCACCAATTTCAGTACCATTGAGCACCATATCATATGCTTTCGCTTTAATACGACCTGGATCGCTCTCCAAATATTGAAGGTCCTCATCCCGCGGTGCAGTAAACATATGATGCATAGCACCCCAACGTTTTTCTTCCTCATCATATTCAAACATTGGGAAATCAACAACCCATACAAAGGAAAGCTTATCAGCATCAATCAAGTTCATACGTCTTCCCATTTCCAGACGTAATTGTCCTAAAGCACTAGCAACTACGGAGGGCTTATCAGCAACGATGAGCAGTAAATCTCCTTCTTCAATTCCCGCTGCTAGCGTTATGTTGGCCATAATTTCCTCAGAGAAAAATTTAGTAATGGCTGATTTTACACCTTCAGCTGTATAACCAATCCAAGCCATACCCTTAGCGCCATAGATGGATACATATTCAATCAAACCGTCAAGTTCACGGCGTGGAGCATGGGCATAGCCTTTAACATTGATAGCTTTCACTTTTCCGCCATTTGCCAATACTGCTTCAAAGACCTTAAAATTCGAACCTTTCACAGCATCTGACAAATCAATGAGCTCCATATCAAAACGCACATCTGGTTTATCCGATCCATAACGATTCATGGCATCTTCATAACTAATGCGTAAAATTGGTGTAGAAATTTCTGCACCAATTGCTTCTTTAAATAACTTGACAGTCATATTTTCCATCATCGTCAAGATGTCTTCCTGCTCAACAAAGGACATTTCAATATCAAGTTGCGTGAATTCTGGCTGACGGTCAGCTCTTAAGTCTTCATCACGAAAACAGCGTGCTATTTGGAAATAACGTTCCATACCTGCAACCATCAACATTTGCTTGAAGGTCTGAGGCGATTGGGGCAAGGCATAAAATTTACCAGGGTTTACTCGACTTGGCACCAAATAGTCTCTAGCACCCTCTGGGGTACTCTTCGCCAGCATCGGAGTCTCAATTTCCATAAACCCATTATTGTCAAAGAAATCGCGCATCGTCTTAGTTACACGATGTCTGAGCATCAAATTCCGTTGCATTTCTGGACGACGTAAATCTAAATAGCGATATTTTAAACGTACATTTTCATCCACATCAATATTGTCTTGAATATAAAAAGGTGGGGTTTTCGCTGCATTTAGAATCCTTAACTCTGTAGCAAACACTTCAATTTCACCAGTCGCCATATTCGGGTTAATTGTAGCTACATCTCTTGCTTTCACAATACCACGCACTGCTAATACATATTCCGAACGAACTGTTTCTGCTTTTTTAAACGAATCTATATCCACACCTTGAGAGAAAACGACTTGTACAAAACCAGAACGATCACGTAAGTCAATAAAAATTAAACCCCCATGATCCCGGCGCCGTGCCACCCAACCACATAATATCACTTCCTGTTCAACATGCTGAGTATTAAGTACCTCACATGAATGCGAACGTTTTAACCCTACCATTGTATCCATATTAATCCTCCATCTCTACTTGTATCTTATTTTGTACTGCACTAATATCAACTAATTCTTGTACACCTGACTGCATATTTTTGAGCATGACTTTTCCTTGTACAGCTTCATCATCACCAATAATGGCCACAAAACAGGCGGGATATTTATTGGCTTGTTTCATCTGGTTTTTAATACTTCTATCCATAAAATCCATATCAGCAGTGAACCCATTCATGCGTAGATCACATAATAATTTAAAGGCTATGCCTTGAGCTGCTTTACCAATGGGCGCAACAAATATATCAATTTTATTAGTCACAGCTGGTAATAGACCTTGTTTTTCTAAGGTCAGCAAGATTCTCTCTATACCAATGGCAAAACCAATACTAGGTGTGGATTGTCCACCACACTCAGCAACCAAGCCATCATACCGACCACCGCCACATACAGCACTTTGTGCGCCCAAAGGCGCATACTGAATTTCAAAGGCCGTTTTGGTATAATAATCAAGACCTCGCACTAGACGTGGGTTGAGTGTAAAATCAATACCAGCAACTGTTAGTAATGATTTTAATTGTTCAAAATGCGTACTACAATCATCACATAAACAATCTACTATATGTGGTGCACCTTGAGACTCTGCTGCGCATTTTTCATGCTTACAATCAAGAATTCGCATAGGATTTCGCTCAAACCGGGACTGACAATCTGTACACAAATTCTCAGTTTTCTCTCGTAAATAATCCTGCAACTGGGCACGATAGACTGGACGACATTCAGGACATCCTACTGAATTAACATATAAATTTAAATCATGTAAGCCTAAGCGTCCTAATAGTTGAACTGCTAGAATAATCACTTCAGCATCAACAGCTGGACCCTTAGAACCTAATGCTTCAATGCCAAATTGATGAAATTGGCGGTATCTACCAGCCTGAGGACGATCATACCGAAACATTGGACCTATGTAAAATAATTTAGTCAGTAAAGACTCCGCATACAATTTATGTTCCAGATAGGCACGAACTACGGCAGCAGTATTTTCAGGTCTGAGAGTCAGACTACGTTTCTTTCTATCAGCAAAAGTATACATTTCTTTTGACACAATATCAGTTGTTTCACCAATGCCACGTAAAAACAGTTCAGTATTTTCAAAAACTGGAGTACGAATTTCTTTATACCCATATAAACGACAAATATCCCGCACTGTCTGTTCGATATATTGCCAATTGGCGCTCACCTCAGGCAATATATCTTGTGTCCCCCGCGGACCTTCTATCAGCATAACCCTTCCCCCTCATTATCTGCAGGTATTCTTGTTAAAAGCTTATGACGCTCAACAAGATACACATCATTTTGTTACTATACGAATGCAAGCCTTCGGCATTATAGCAACGCTGAATAATATCCATAGTTATCAACATAATATCATATTTTATGGAAGATATCTATTATACCTTGTACAGTATGGATTCGTCCAATATTTACTCTTCATGATTCACTTTACATTCCTGACAATATCCATAAAACTTTACTTGGTGATCAACAATCACAAAATTACTTTTGCGTGCAATGGTCGTCTCTAATAGTTCTAATAAATCATCTTCAAATTCTCTCACCTTACCACAACCTAAACAAATAAGATGATGATGATGATGTGGTGTACTTGTCTCATTAATTTCATACCGACTGCGTCCATCACCAAAATCCATTTTTTGCAACACATCAAGTTCACTAAATAATTCTAATGTTCGATATACGGTAGCCAAACCAATCTCTGATGAATGTTGACGGACAAAAACATGCACATCTTCAGCACTTAAATGTTCGTCTTGATGTTCTACGAAAACTTGCAAAATAATTTGACGTTGTGGCGTTAACTTATATTGCTTCTCCTGAAATTTTTGTTTGATATCACTCATATTAATTTTCATTATTTCCACCTATCTTTCTGTTGTGATCCATAAATTCTTAATCAGCACTCTGAGTAATGCCGTTACTGGAACAGCCACCATCATTCCAACAATTCCTAATAATTGATAACCAATCAACAGACTAATAATGACAACAACGGGATGCAAATGAATCGTGTGTCCCATAATATTAGGTACAATAATATGATTTTCAAGCTGGTGCACAATAATATAAAACACAATGACTTTCAATGCCAAGGATGGCAAAACTAAATATGCTAACATAATAGCAGGTATTGATCCTACAATGGGACCGACAATAGGAATTGTTTCCGTACATGCGGCCAGTAAACCGAGTACTAGCGGATAGCTCACTCCTGATAAATACATCCCACTAAACACGATGAAGCCAATAATAATACTGATGATTGCCTGTCCCCTAATATATGCGCTAACAACAATTGCCATTTCCTCAATAACCTTACCTACCTTACTATGAGACTCCGCTGCAAACAGCATTATTATTTGATCTTTTAATATACGCCAATCTCTTAAAAAATAATAGGTTAATACTGGCACAACTACTAACTGCACAATACTTGATGCAAAACCAAAAAATGCCTGCAATATGCGACGTGCTAGGTCGGCAGAGAAGGATGCAGCACTGGCAATGGCTTGCTCAATGATGGTATTAATATTGGACGGTAATTCTAAGAGACTGGCACGGTATTGGATGTTGATTGTTACATTTTGAATTCTTAGAATGAGTGCTGGTAAATCCATCATAAATTTATCAAATTCATGTATAATGGGTAACAATACAAACATTCCCATTATTAACAGCAATAATGCTGTGCATAAAAATGACAATAGTACCGCAATGCCACGATTAATATATAATTTTTTCGTCCCAAAACCCAGACTGCAAAAAAAATTCACCAATGGATTAAGAACAAATGCCAGTATAATAGAAATAATGATTGGCAAATAAATTGGCGTCACTGTCATAATAATATAAAGACCCAACAATAGAATGAGTACTTTAAACCCCGCACTATATAGTTTAGGTAACATAGCGCCGCCTCCCAGCAATCGATATTTATTGAATAAATGGATTATGACGTTCATCACCAATCGTTGTTGCTCCCCCATGACCAGGCAAAACAGCAATATCATCAGCAAGTACCAATAGTTTATTCTTAATACTATTTATCAACTGGCCATGTGATCCCCCCGGAAAATCAGTCCTACCAATGGATTGTTCAAATAACGTATCACCACTAAATAGAACGTCATTGGCGTGTAAGCATATTCCGCCTAGTGTATGACCAGGTGTATGTATGACCTGAAATTCAATCTCACCCACCATAATTTTTTCACCATCAGTTAGCAAACGATCTGCCGGCTGACAGATAAGACTACTGCCAATATATGAGGATAGATTTGCCTGAGCACTTGTCAGCATGTTTGCATCTGCGCCATGAATGAGTACTGGTGCACCAGTGGCCGCTTTGATTTCATCATTGGCAGCAATATGGTCTGCGTGTCCATGTGTATTTATAATACACGCCAGCTTAATACCGATACGATTCAGCATAGTAATAATTTCCTGTCCATTACCACCAGGATCAATCACTGCGCCTTGCAAAGTATTTCTGCAATAGACAACATAGCAATTCGCACCAAGCTGTCCTACTTCTAATTTTATAATTTTCATTGCGTCTTCTCACTCCTTAAAAATACGTTTACTACCAAGGATCATAGCGACTGGTCCATAATTCTCTAAGAATACCACTATTATACTCCCCCTAAGCTAGGTGTTGCACGATGTACACTATAAACATCTTTGACCAGTCGCATCTTAATCATAATATGCTCTAATTGATTCAAATTAATAATATCTAAGGTCAAAGTGATGGCTGCCATATTATCTTTGCCGACTCTAGCATTGAGAGAACTAATCTTAATTTTATTTTCAGATAAAACCATCATCGTATCCGTTATGAGTTCCGGGCGATCTTTACCGATCACTTCAACAGTAACTCGATATAAATTACCCACAGCAAAATCCCAATATACCTCAATCATGCGTTCATACTCACCGGGGCTAACTAAAACATTACTACAATCAGCACGATGTACCGAGACCCCACGGCCACGAGTTATATAGCCAACAATGGCATCACCAGGCACCGGATTACAGCATTTGGCGAGCCTGACCATGACTCCCGTTTCACCCTCCACCAAAATGCCATGATCATCCTTACTCTTCGTATTATGAGGCTTCAGCTTAGCTAATAATTTTGACACATCAATTGGTGCATTAACACGAAGTTCTTTTTTATATGCTTCAATCAATTTTGCCATGATACCATGAAGGGTTACACCGCCATAACCAAGGGCTGCCATCAAATCATCTTCATTTTGTATATTGAATTTTTTGCCAACATCAGTTAATCTCTCACCTTTAATTAACTCTCGATAATCATAGCCAAGTTTCTTACTTTCTCGTTCGAGGGATTCCCGGCCTTTAATAATATTTTCTTCACGCTTTTCTTTCTTAAACCATTGACGAATTTTGTTTTTACTCTCGGAAGATCCTACAATGTTAAGCCAATCTCGGCTGGGGCCATTTCCTTGTTTAGTTGTAATGACTTCAACAATGTCACCGTTGGTCAATTTAGATTCAAGGGGGACCATTTTACCATTAATTCGTGCCCCTACGCAACGATTGCCAATATCAGTATGAATACGATAGGCGAAATCAATCGGTATTGAACCAGCAGGCAAATCAATAACATCCCCCCTGGGAGTAAATACAAATACTTCATCATTAAAAATATCCATTTTCAATGACTCCATAAATTCACCAGGATCCTTTGAGTCTTGCTCTGATAATTGACGCAGCCATGCCAACTTTTCATCAAAATCCTTATTAGCGCCCTTGGCACCTTCTTTATAGCGCCAATGTGCCGCAATACCATATTCTGATGTGCGATGCATATCCATAGTACGAATCTGGATTTCCAGGGGGTGACCCTCTGTGCCAATCACCGTTGTATGTAGAGACTGATACATGTTCGTCTTGGGCATGGCAATAAAGTCCTTGAACCGCAGTGGCAATGGCTTCCATAATGTATGCACAACCCCTAAAGCTCCATAACAATCTTTAACGGTATCGACTAAAATTCGAATGGCTGACAAATCATAAATTTCACTAAGGTCTTTATTGCCCTTCAGCATCTTTTTATAGATACTATAAAAATGTTTAGGACGTCCTTGTATATCGGCCTTAATTTCCACCTCGCTTAACCGTTCTGACAAAATTCCTATTGCTTGATTAATAATTTGTTCCCGTTCGCGGCGTTTCTGTTTGACTTTCTCGACCAATTCATAATATTTGTCAGGTTCTAAATAACGAAAGGCCAAATCTTCTAATTCCCATTTTATATTAGAAATACCCAAGCGATGAGCAAGTGGAGCAAATATTTCCTTTGTCTCTTGAGCGATTCGACGTTGTTTATACTCAGGCATATGTTTAAGGGTGCGCATATTATGCAACCGATCTGCCAGTTTAATCAGTACAACACGAATATCTTTGGCCATTGCCAAAAACATTTTTCGAAAATTTTCTAGTTGCTGCTCTTCTTTTGACTTATATTCTATACGGCTTAATTTGGTTACGCCATCAACTAACATGGCAACTTCTTTGCCAAACAGCTTTTCTAAATCTTCCAGTGAAAAGTCTGTATCTTCTACCACATCATGTAAAAGTGACGCACTGATGGTCAGTGCATCAATTTGCAAATCAGCCAAAATTTTTGCCACACCAAGTGGATGGCAAATGTATTCTTCACCCGAAGCTCGTATCTGACCAGTGTGCGCATTATAGGCTAGTTCGTAAGCTTGTTCTACCATTGTTATGGGAGCATCATGTTGATATGACCTTATTTGTTTTATAATATCTTGTATATTAGCTTGGGCTTTACTCCCCATATGTACACCTCACTACACTATCCTCTACTTAATACTTAAGCAATGACATAATATTATAATTTCCCAATTTTTTACGTCCATCAAGATATGAAAGCTCAATTAGAAAGACTAGACCGACAATAACCCCGCCCAAGGCTTCAACCATATTGATTGTCGCTTGAACAGTACCACCAGTCGCCAGCAAATCATCAACAATGATTACTTTTTGCCCAACTCGAATTGCATCTTTATGTATTTCTAAGGCATCCTTACCGTATTCCAGCTTGTACTCATATACCAGTGTTTCAGCTGGTAATTTACCTGGTTTTCGCACTGGTACAAAACCAGCCCTTAATGTATACGCCACAGGTACACCCACAATAAATCCCCGGGCTTCAGGGCCAACGACTAAATCTATACCTTGATTTCTAAAAGGATCTGCGAGTGCATCGATTGCTTGATGAAAGGCATCCCCATCTTTCAGTAATGTAGTAATATCTTTAAAATTAATACCTTTTGTTGGAAAATCAAGTACTTCCCTAATTTTTTCTTTAAAATCCACGAACCAAACCTCCCGTATCTTATCTATCAGTGAAAATAATGACGATCTGTAGAAAACTAACATTTTCTAAATTTGTTATTGTGAATCGTAACAGAGCAATTATATCATTATGATAATGATATTTATTATTAACCATTATCATAATCATTTATTGCTGAAAAAGCAAGGAAATCAGGTTTTTAAGCAATGTATAAAGGCTCCCGGCTTGCTTTCCGGAAGCCTTTATACATGCCTAAGATCTACCTACGTCTAAATTATCGCCTTTTATTGTAAATTGAACTGTAATTTTACCCAACCATTCATTTTTAGTAGGACGCCCTACAGGACTAATAACTAAAGGTTCTCCAAGATTCAGATATGTTTCAGCCTGTCCAAAAGCGACGACCTCGAGTCCATTACCGCCAATAAGTTTCAGGTGTTGTTTTGTGTTTCCCATATAAAATTTTCTGTGCACCTTAAATTCTCTGATGTTAAATACGGGTGCGGGAAAGCCTGCACCGAATGGTGCTAACGCTAAAATTTCATCGACCAATTCTAAAGTTATCTGATTGGCATCAAAAACACAATCAATCCTTGTGTCTGGCTGGAATATTTCATCTGCATAGGTTGCGGCAATATTCGATAGACGTTCTTGCATGATTCTAATATCCTGAACTCTCATTGTCACACCGGCCGCCATTGCATGACCACCGCCTTTAATTAAGAGGTCACTACAATCATCGATGATGTGTTTCTTTAGATCGAACCCTGATACCGACCTAGCCGAACCTTTTGCCAATCCTTCTTCCTTGTCAGATGTCAAAATGAGAGTGGGGACATTGTATTTTTCTTTTACACGCCCTGCTATTAAACCAACGATTCCTTCGTGTAATTCTGGCTCATAATAAACAATAAATTTACTTGTCGTTTTGCCAATAGTCGCCAAAGCTTTCTCGACTTGCGCCCGCGTTATTTGTTGACGTTCCTGATTTATCTCAAATAGCTTGGTCGCAATTATTTCAGCACGTACTAGATTTCTCGTCGTTAGAAGTTCTATAGCCAAACTAGGAATTCCGTAAATTCTGCCTTGGGCATTTAGCGCTGGTCCATAAATAAATCCTAGATGGTAAGTTGTAATCTCACCTTTAATACCAAAAACATTTTTAATAGCCCTTATTCCTGGGCGAGCATTTTTCCAATTAATAAGCTTTAGCCCATTTTTGACAATAGTTCGGTTTTCTCCAAGTAAAGCCATTACATCAGCGACTGTTCCAATGGCTACCAAGTCAAGATAAAGAAGTGCTCGCCTATCTAGATTTTGATGATGGAAAAGATGTTGAATCAGCTTAAACGCTACACCGACTCCCGCTAAATTTTGATCAGAATACAAGCAATTAGGCTGTTTGGGGTTAATCAGTACCTCTGCCACCGGAAGTTCAGTACCTGGCTCATGATGATCCGTAATAATCACCTGTATTCCAAATTCATTAGCTTTTTTAACAGCTTCAAAGGATGTAATTCCGTTATCGACAGTAATAATTAAATCAACGGGTCCCTCTAATAATATTTCATCAAGCGTACCAACTTGAAAGCCATACCCTAAATCAAAACGGCTATTAATATACCAGGATACCTTCTCAGCGCCGAGCTCTGTTAAGGCCATTACCATCATAGCTGTCGATGTTATTCCATCAGCATCAAAATCCCCTATGATACAAATACGCAGCTTATTTGAAATTGCATTTTCAATAAGCTGGCTTGCCTCTTCGATGCCCTTCATAAGCGTTGGTTCTCGAAGGGAAGCTATATTTGCTTCAACAAAAGACTCCATCTCAGTATCTGGTATTCCACGTTTTTGTAAAAAATCTATCTGAAAAGGTGTAAGCATCACATTCTGCTACTTCATATACTGTACGCAAGTAGCTTTTCCTCTCTATTTATTCCTATTTTAGGGCTTATCTTTTTATTTAAACAAAACGATCTATATAATGATCTACTTATACTATTCTCGAATGGACTATAATAATCCTCTTACATATCGACAAAAAAAGAGGAAATATATAATTTGCTATCGTGATCACATCATGTACTTAACTACAATAATGATCATGATGAGTCCACAATTCAGCCTTAGCACTGCTGTTGCAATCAATCGTACTAATACCTTACCTATACTATCTAGCCTAGGAAGTAATGCCTTGCCTACCAGTAGTTCCCATATGGTCATACCGACTAACGATCCCAATAAGGCATCAGCAGCCACTATGCCAGCCAAATTACACACCGTAGTATCAACACTATATGCCCTTGATACTTCAGAATGCCTAGTCAACAAAACTCTGAGTCCATTTGCCCCAATCTCAGCCACCACAGTCAACATGGACAGACTTACTGCCACCCATAAGGGAAATACACTCACGCCAATGATAAGCGCATATACACCGGCTGTAACTAAAATAATCACTGTTCCATATAGTCTAGGCGCTAATGTGCAAATCAGTCCGATAAACATGATCAATATTATCATAAAATTTATTATCAACATATCATTTTCTCACTTAATTCGAAATTTTTGTTATAAACCCTCTATCTAACATTATTGCTGATTCATCCCATATTTATGTAAATAATATGCGGTATAAATAATAAATAAAATCATCAATACGGCTGTATAACCCATTATCGATAAAATGAGCGAGAAACTCATAAAACTAACCACATATACAATGCTAGTTGCCAGTAATAAGGCTGGCCAAAATGATAATCCAGTGAGACCACTGATTTGCCTTGCATTGACGAGCATCGCTGGAGCCATAGTATTCGCAAAAACACAAAATAATATGATATTAAATATCGTTCGCATAGCTTCTCCACCAACCGTACCAGCCACAACTTCCAATGCCAACGGACCATGTACATCAGTTGATAAAACTAAATAAACCATAAACAGGGTAAAAATACCTTCCACTAATTTAGCCAATATAACTAACAATACGGCCTCATTACCTTTATATGACAGATATGCGGCTGTCTCTACAACGAAGGCTGACCACATCCCCCCAACATTGTAGCCAGTTAGTCCTAAAACAAGCAACCAATTCACCTGATCCCATGTGGGGACAGCTGCATTAAACTGTAAATCATGTAAGAAAAAGAAAAATATAAGGATTGGTATTAATAAGAATCCAATATAATTAGATATTTTTAACAGCTCATGACTATAGCCTGCAGCTAATAGTGAAAAGAGAGCCAAACAAGCCAAAGCTGCAACGTAGTGAGGTATACCTAGCAATATATGCACAATTTGACCAGCATAATAGCCGCCTGTTACAGCACTTGCCGGAATACTTATGGATAGTAGGGTTAGAGCTAATATCTTTTTGCCCCTCGTCCCATATATTGACCTCGCGACAACCACTAAATTCTGGCCAGTTCTAACGCCAATCCAAGCTGTCATTGCGGCAATTATTATTCCAACTATAATATAGGCAATTATCGTACTGATATAACTATCAATAGCTAATAATCCAGCCATATCAGGTATTACTGCCACATTATTTCCTGATATATGGACAATAGCTAGACAAAATATTGGTAAAAGCATCCACATAGATTCACCACCCTTACTGCTAACATGATATTAAGCAAGTATCTCTTTGGTGAATAAAGAGGGCTGATGCAAAGGTTAATAAAAACCATGCATCAGCCCTCTTAAAATAATGATTTACTTCGCACCACCAGTTTTTATAGCAATGCGTTTACGCTCTTCATACTCTTTCCAAGTCACCCAAATTGGGCTGGCATTGAAAACAGAAGAATATGCACCACTAGTAAAACCAATCAGCAGAGCGAGTGAGAAATTCTTGGTAGTCTCTCCACCAAAGAAATAAAGTGCAGCAGTAGCAAATACGACGGTCAGTACCGTGTAAATAGACCGAGTCATTGTTTGCCAAATACTACGATTAACTAGCTGGGCAAACGGTTCTGTTTTGCTATGTGTTTTTAAATTTTCCCGAATACGGTCAAAAATAACGATGGTATCATTAATGGAATAGCCAGCTATGGTGAGAATGGCTGCCACAAATGTTGCATCAATTTCCTTCTGAAGTAGTGAGAATATGCCCAGCACTAATATTATGTCATGGCTTATGGCAAGAATACCAGAAACAGCAAACTTAAATTCAAAACGATAAGTAATATAAGCAATCATTAATGCCCAAGCTACAAGCAACGCAATAATTGCATTCTTGGTTAACTCAGAACCAATCACTGCCCCCACTTTTTCCGCTCTAAGAGTATCAAAATTCCCCAGTGACTTCTCTATCCCTGACAAAACAGCACGCCGTTCCTCATCAGAAAGCTCATGAGTTCGAATAAATACATTCGGCGAAGCCTCAATATTCCCACTTACCGCCAACTGAATTGTACTATTTTCCAAATGATACTCTTGTAATGCAGTGCGCACCTCAGTGACTGTAACCGGACGAGCAAATTTTAAATCTAGCAATGTGCCACCCGTAAAATCAATGCCTAAATTAAAACCCTGCAATGCGATAGAAATCAATCCAGGAATGATCACAAGAGCAGACAACGCAAAAAACCAATATCTTTTACCAATAATATCAAACTTTTTCATTCATGCACCCCCTATGCCCCAAAAATTTTGCCGTTTTTAAATACATTGGTGTGCATGAGCATTTTTAGCATAACCCTAGTAATAGTAATTGCTGTAAACATACTCAATACAATCCCCAGACCTAGCGTAATCGCAAATCCTTTTACAGAACCAGTTCCAAGGAAAAATAAAACCACGGCAGAAATTAAAGTCGTTGTGTTAGAGTCAATGATCGTAGTAAAAGCGCGGCTAAAGCCAGCATCCATGGCGGCCCGCAATGTTCTACCAGCACGATGTTCTTCCTTAAACCGTTCAAAAATTAACACATTTGCATCCACTGCCATACCTATCGATAGAATAATCCCCGCAATTCCAGGTAATGTCAATGTAGCATTCAGCATTTTCATCGCAAACAGCAACATCATTACATACAAAAGTAATGCTACAGTGGCCACAAAGCCTGATAATCTGTAGAACAGTAACATAAACAAAACAATGGCTCCAATACCAATCTCAAAAGCAATGACGCTTTTATCTTTAGAATCTTGACCAAGAGTCGGCCCTACTGTACGCATCTCCAAAACCTCTACTTTTACAGGCAATGATCCAGAGCGCAGCAAAATAGCTAAACTTTGAGCTTCCTCAATGCTTTTACTACCAGTAATGATGGCCTTACCACTCGGAATGGGTTCATTGACTACTGGACTCGTCAAAACCGTCTTATCGAGTAAAATACTAATACGTTTGCCCACATTTTTGGTCGTCAAATCACCAAATAGTTTAGTGCCTTCAGGTGAAAATTCTAAGGCCACTACGCTGGTTTTATTCTGACCAATTTCAGCTTTAGCATCTTTTAAATCTTTACCTGTCATGACAGTCGTGCCACTTTCGTCCTGAAACTCTAATAATGCTGTTTTACCCAGCATTTCAATTGCTTTTTCAGGTTCTTTAATCCCAGGCAATTCAACAATGATACGTCGTGCCCCTTGACGTTGAATGATTGGCTCGGTTAAACCGATTTCATTAACGCGTTTCTCAATAATCTTTACTACCCTTTGTACGGCATCCTCATCAACTTTAGCTTCCGGTGTATCAACGGCTTCAAGTACCACATGGGTACCACCTTGTAAATCAAGTCCTTGTTTAATTGATGTAGCCAAGGGTGTAATATAATAGCCAGAAAATGCCAATATAGCAATCACAGCTACCAAAAACTTAGTTAAATTCCCCCATTTCAAAAATGTCTCCCCCAATCTCGTCTTATATATTTTTCTTGTGGAATCAGAAAGTATAACACTTTCCGATTCCCAAAAGCAGGCATGCTACGCTTCAGCGCAAGCCAAGTCTTTTCTTAATACAATCACTATAATAACTGATTATTATTAATGATTAATTTAAAATGGCAATCCAAAAAATGTGCGGCGCGCCGGGACATAATCATCCGTGCCAAAAATATTTCAAAGTACTCCATCACTGGGCAAATTTTAGTATCAATCGTTATTTCCAGAGCAATGGTACGTAACTCCTTGTCTATCACTAGATGACTACTGTTGGCAGCATAATTTACCCGATCATGGATTTCAAATGTTGCAAAATCCTTATTCGTCACCCGGCTACGATGCACATCTGACTTATCAGCCAAAATTAAAGCCGATGCAACATGATTAATGGCATTACCACGTTCTTCTTCATGATTGCCAATGGCAGAGACTACCAAGGCCATTTCTTCTGGTGGCATACCTAATCGAGTTAAAATGGAGTAGGCCATCACTGCGCCATTACCGCCATGATTATAGCGATTAATCATATTTCCGATATCATGTATATAGCCAGCAACTGCCGCTAGTTCACAATCACGCTGGCTATAATCCAGTTCTTTTAAAACATTGTAAGCCCGATCGGATATGATTGTCGCATGACGCTTACCATGTTCAGTAAAACCAAGACGTCCAAGGTATTCAGTACTGCTCGTAAGATACACAGAAATTTCATGATCTTTTTTCAAATCTTCAACAGTAATTTTTAGCATGGTTATGCCTCCTGATATATTCTAATACACTTTGGACAATATCATCCTTGCTCAAGTTATCAGTGTGGATGTATACATCAGCATGCTCAAATGCGTCAGAAAGACGTTGCCGTTGCACCGTAAGTCTTTCTTCGCCCCAAGGCACTATTCGCCGCTTACGAATTGATTCCAATTGCACATCCAATACTACTAGTATATCAGGTTGCTTGTGGTTCCATAATTTTTTGATGGTTGAATGTTCTTGCGCAACATTATGGGCATCAATACCTAAGTCTCGCAAAGACTTGACCAATGTTGTTTTACCTGAAACACAAACACCAGCAACTACTAATCGCATTTTATCACCGCTCTAACATGGAAATGATACACTCATCCTCCGAATATTATACTCCATTTCAGTATCACATATTCCCATAACCACTACAGTCATATCATCACTGGGACGATAATTATCCAATCCCAACGCATATTCTAAAATACTCTCCGCAATAAATGTGGCATCTTCTGCACTATTCTCGGCAATCAACTTGTGGATCAGATCAAAGTTCATCATTTTACTATGTTTACGCCCAGCCGCCTGAATACCATCGGTATAAGATACTAAAATCATACCCATTTCTAGAGGCAGTTGATACATTAATGGCTTCATCCTTTTATGTACACCAATGGAGCTAATTTCTTCATCATAAACATCAATGCCATATTGATGTTTGACGATCACTGGGCAATTAGAATTTCGACTAAACACAGCTGTCTGGGTATCTAGGTCTGCACTCATTAAGGTAAGGGTTGATGAAACTTTCCCATCCTTTACGACATAAAGATAATCATGCACAGCGCGCGCCACGGCACCATCCCGAGCACCATCGGCAATTAACGCCGCCGCCTTATTAACCACCAAATTACTGGTGATTTTGGCGGATCTACCGCTACCTTGTCCATCAGCTAAAATAGTCGAAATACCACCACTGGGCCTTTCGGCAACTTCTACACTATCCCCACAATCCGCCATAGCATATTTATTTATTCGGGCAATACCTATTTTAATTTCCATTTTTATCACCTAGCTACATATTCTAAAGCAAACTTGAATTTTTGCCTGTATCACAATCTATTATTGCATCTTCCGTTAACAAATAATGTACTGACTGATCATACTGCCCGGTCGGCACTTGGTCCACTATCTGAGATGACCATATTGCGCCAATAAGTATCGCTTTAGGTGCATGAGGGATAAAACGATCATAATAACCAGCCCCCATGCCAAGCCTATTGCCCTTATCATCATAAGCCACTGCCGGTACAACGATTAAATCAATCAATTCCGGATCAACTAAGTTTAATTGAGTAGGATCAGGAACCATTAAGTTCAACCGTCCCCGCAGTAAGCCATCCATACTATCAATTCGCGCTGCATCCATCACACCAAATTGTTTCCGCATATGCGGTACACAAACCGTCTTGCCCTGCCGCCAAGCATGCTCTATTATGTTCACCATTTGCGGCTCATCTGGCATCGACAAAAACAACATAATAATTTTCGCACGTTGATAAAAGCGCCAATGATAAAGTTGCTCAGCCATCTTATCACTTTGCAAGGCAATATATTTTTTATCTAACTTGCGCCTTTTCGCCAATAATTCTACACGCAACAGTTTTTTCATATACCCAATGCTAATCTTTCTGCGGAGAATTTTGATAACTCTGTACTGCAGTACGCAAGAAATCCATTTCTATTTTTTCTGTCACTTTTAATGTGACCTTTTTAGCATCTAAAGATGTGATCGTACCATACATACCACCGGTAGTGATGACTCGGTCACCTTTTTTCAAATTATTTAACATTTCAGCGCGAAGTTGCTGCTGTTTTTTCTGCGGACGGTAAAGTAAAAAGTAAAAAACTACCCCCATTAATACAATCGGCCCATAAGACGCTAACATCTGAAGCATTTCCTGTGAAATACCTGGCACTATAATCACTCCCATTTTTATAATCTAGTATACTCTAGTAACTCTATATTCAACATTTAATACTGGAATCCTCTTTAACGTATATTATATTGCGCTAAAAACTCTTGTCTAAACTCCACAAAGTTATCTTCTAGGATGGCTGTACGCATTTCTCTCATAAAATTTAATAGAAAATGTAGATTGTGAATTGTTGTCAATCGCAAACCGAAAATTTCATCGGTTTTAAATAAATGCCTAATATACGCTCGAGAAAAATTACGACAAGCATAGCAACCGCATTTTTCATCAAGTGGTCTGAAATCCTTTGCATATTCAGCATTTTTAACAACTAATCGTCCCCAACTGGTCATCACAGTACCATTACGAGCTACGCGAGTCGGAAATACACAATCAAACATATCAAGGCCATGCATAACACCTTCCACTAAACAATCCGGTGTACCAACACCCATCAGATATCTAGGTTTATTTGCCGGCAAAAGTGGGATAGTATGCTCGAGTATCTCATACATCAAAGGTTTTGGCTCTCCGACACTAAGGCCGCCAACAGCATAACCTTGGAAATCTAATGCCACTAAATCTTGGGCACTCATAGTTCTTAGGTCTTTATACATGCCTCCTTGGACAATACCAAATAAGGCTTGATCTTTCCTGGTATGAGCCTCTTTGCACCGCTGCGCCCATCGGGTCGTCCGTTCTGTAGACTTTCGGGTATAATCATGATCGGCAGGATATGGTATACATTCATCAAATGCCATAATAATGTCTGACCCCAGTGCCATTTGTATTTCTGTGGCTTTTTCTGGTGAAAGAAAATGCTTAGATCCATCAATATGTGAACGGAAAGTAACGCCTTCCTCCGTAATTTTTCGTAATGGCCCTAGACTAAAAACTTGGAACCCACCACTATCTGTTAAAATTCCCCGATCCCAGTTCATAAATTTATGGAGTCCGCCAGCTTCGGCAATGAGTTCGTGCCCAGGACGCAAATATAAATGATAGGTATTACTTAAAATGATCCCTGCCCCCATATCTTTGAGCTCATCAGGCGACATGGCCTTGACGGTAGCTTGCGTGCCTACCGGCATGAAAATTGGTGTATCAAAGCTGCCGTGGGGCGTATGTAAACGCCCTGCTCGCGCGCCTGTCTTAGAGCAACGCTTAATTAATTCATAAGTAACTGCCATTGTTTTCCTCCTAGAATACCATCATTTTTTTAGAGTCTGTTTGAGTAGCCTCATTTAGATAATTAACATTGCATCCCCAAAACTAAAGAATCTATACTGGGCGGCTACTGCTTCCTGATAAGCAGAAAAAACATTTTTCTGCCCAGCCAGCGCACTAATTAACATGAGTAATGTGGACTTCGGTAAATGAAAATTAGTAACCGCGGCATCAATCATCTTAAATCGATAGCCTGGATAAATGAAAATTTCAGTCCAACCGCTTTTAGCTGTGAGTGCACCATCGACGGTCGCTGTTTCTAATGTGCGTATTGCCGTAGTACCGATCGCAATCACCCTACCGCCCTGCTCTTTCGTTGTATTAATAAGCTGGGCTGCTTCTGGTGATACTGAATAATATTCCCGATGCATGACATGATTGGTAATATTATCTGTACTCACTGGCCTGAAAGTACCCAAACCTACATGCAGCGTAACAAATGCTAAGTTTATGCCTTTTCCCGAAAGTTTATTCATTAATTCCTTGGTAAAATGCAGACCTGCCGTTGGCGCGGCCGCCGAGCCCCGCTCACGGGCGTAAACAGTTTGATATCTTTCTTTATCTACCAGCTCTTCCTTAATATACGGTGGCAAAGGTGTTTGTCCCAATTTATCCAATATTTCTTCGAACACACCATCAAACTTAAAACGAACAAGACGCCCACCAAAATCCGTAGTCTCCACTATTTCACAGCATAGCTCATCACCGAAGGTAATGATGGCGCCAGGTCTGGCTTTTTTACCCGGCTTTACTAAAGCTTCCCATTCATCAACTGATTTGCGGTTTAATAAAAAAACTTCTACCTTACCACCAGTTTCGGCCTTAGCACCAATCAAGCGCGCTGGAATGACTTTGGTATCATTAAAAACTAGAGTATCACCAGCTTTTAAATAATCAGGTAAATCATAAAAATGCTGATGAGTCGTAATACCTGTATTTTTATCTAAGACTAACAATCGCGAATGATCACGGGGCTCACATGGATGTTGAGCAATTAGCTCTTCTGGCAAAAAATAATCAAAATCAGATAACAACATGTAGCGAAACTCCTTTAGAAAACTTTTTTGATGGTAGCGCCCTGATAATAGTGTTTCAAGATCTCTTGAAAATATGTGGGATCATCCTGGGGGCCTTGTTCAGCCATTGCTTTAGCACCCCACTGCGATAATCCTAAACCATGTCCGAAGCCAAATCCTGAAATAACTATAGTCTCATCTGGGCTACCACTCATTTTATGTATCTTTGTTTTATCGGTGATAAAACCTTGCTCACGTATGGGTGGTACATTGCTCTTCACCGTCTTTAGCTTACCTATATTCTTATTAATGTCAGACTCCACAACCCGTTTTGCAGGTCCCATGACACGAATATCAAATAACGTACTCTTTAAGCCCAAAATTCCACGTAGCTGCTCACCAGTTAACTGGGCACTGCCAGTAGAACCAATAAGCTGTATTATTTTCACTCGTCCTGACACCCCACGTTCAGGCGTACTCATGGGTTGCTTAGTCAGCGGTGCAAGTTCAATAACCTTAAGGGTACCGATTGTGCACCCAGCTTTATTGATTGCCGTCTTTAACTCATTGGCAGTTAGCTTTTTTTCCCATTTATATTGAGGTGAATTCTGATCATAATCAACTACACCACGCAAATAGGATTCATATGTTGTACCCCATACATTTTCACTATTCTCAGTGTAGCCACCAGAACTACTATGAAAATAAGCAGGAATAACTTTATCTTGGGCCATAATAACTTGTCCTGCTGTATCATCAACAGCCTTAATGACCTGTGGTACTTCACTTTCTCGCCCACCATATACCTGACAGTCTGTTGTAGCACACACATCATAATCATCACCTTGATGCTTATTCAGATTGTACAAAGCATAAGTCCGTGCTGCAACGGCTTGGGCTTTAAGAGCTTCGATGTGCCAACCGGGTGACATTTCCTTGGCAATAACGCCATATAAATAGTGTTCAATCGGTAGTGTATTTACAATAGTCAACCCTGTTTTTCCATTGGTAGGGTGAATATCAATATGATCACGATACTGTTTTTTGTTGACTTCAATGTAATGCTCACCATTAAATTGAATCGTTAGAATACTAAACCTCTCAGCTTCTACTAGCTTACCATTAATGGTAATCGTTTTTCCTTTTCTAGTAATCGTCGCTTTTTCTCCAGCAGCTAGCTGTGTTAACCACTGCCCTGTTTCCCCATTTAAAATTACAAAGCTAGTATCGGCTGAAATTAATACATTTTCCTGATTTGACAATATACCAACCTTAATTGTTGATTGTAGAGCTTGTGCCTGAGCGGGTGCAGTAAACAAAGCCATGACTAATGTTATTGGTAACACAATAGAATAGAATAAATATTTCAAAGAAGCTCTCCTCTTTAGAGTTTATAGTAAACTGCCTTGTTCATCGAATTTGTAGGGTATATCTAGATGCTCATATGCCAATTGGGTAGCGATCCTTCCCCGCGGGGTGCGCTGCAGGAAACCCATTTGTAATAAAAAGGGTTCATATACATCTTCAATAGTCTCATTTTCTTCACTAATAACGGCTGCTAAAGTATCAATACCCACCGGCCCACCTTTAAACTTCTGTATAATCGCAAGCAGCATATTACGATCCGTTTTATCAAGACCGCATTTATCCACTTCCAGCATGGCCAATGCCTTATCAGCAATCACATCTGTAATCGTACCATTGCCCACAATTTGAGCATAATCTCTTACCCGTTTTAATAATCGATTAGCAATCCGTGGTGTTCCCCGAGATCTTTTAGCAATTTCATAGGCTCCGCCCGCATCAATCTCAACCTTTAATATCTCTGCTGCCCGATTCACAATATGTACTAGATCTTCAGTGCGATAATATTCTAACCGACAAACTACGCCAAAGCGATCCCGTAGAGGTGCAGCTAGCGCTCCAGCTCTAGTTGTAGCACCAATCAAAGTAAAAGGGGCTAAATCTAAACGAACAGAGCGGGCACTAGGCCCCTTACCAATAATAATATCTAAGGCATAATCTTCCATGGCCGAATACAGTACTTCCTCAATATTTCTCGAGAGTCGATGAATTTCATCAATAAATAATACATCTTTTTCCCCTAAATTAGTGAGTAGTGCTGCCAAATCTCCAGCACGTTCAATCGCTGGCCCTGATGTTACTCGAAAATTCACACCGAGTTCATTGGCGATAATACCAGCCAGTGTAGTTTTTCCCAGACCAGGCGGCCCATATAATAGTACATGATCTAACGCTTCGGTGCGAGCTAGGGCTGCCTGAACAAATATAGAAAGATTATTTTTAACTTGATCCTGGCCGATATATTCATTTAAGAGGCGTGGCCGAAGACTGTACTGCCAATTATCAACGTCTTGTTCACTACCAGTAATAATTCGTTCCTCCATTATTTACTAATTCCCCCTACTGAACTCCCGAAGGGCTAATTTTATTACACTCTCTACTGATTGAGCATTTTTATCAATTTTTTTAATAATCGGCATAATTTCATTCTGATTGTAACCGAGTGCAAGTAAGGCCTGTATTGCTTCATCAACAATATCGCCATAGACAGTCGTTACATGATCTTGCGTAATCCCTTCGTCAATAACACCAATCTTATCTTTCAACTCCAGCAGCATTCTTTCCGCGGTCTTCTTACCTATGCCTGGAAGTTTAGTAAGTGTAACAATATTCTTGGTGCTAATGGCTATACGAAATTGATTTGGGTCAATGGCTGATAAAATTCCCATTGCTACTTTGGGGCCGATTCCGTTGATTGAAGTAAGTGTCAAAAATAAATCATACTCATCATGAGTATAGAATCCATATAATAAAATCGCATCTTCACGTACATTCATGTGTGTAAACAATGATGAAACTTTGCCAACGATGAGTTTCTGCCGAGTGGTTGCCGTAATATACACACGATAGCCAATTCCTTGGACATCAAGTAAACAATAATCAATTAGAATATGAGATACCGTTCCTCGCACATAACCAATCATAATTTGCCCCCCCAAGAGCTCCGGATCCTTGCTGTTGATAGCGAGTTAGCACACGCAAGATCCCTTCTCACATTGACTGAATGCACCGTACAAATCGCCACTGCTAGCGCATCAGCTACATCATCAGGATGAGGCTTAGATGGCAATTTTAGTAAACGCTGTGTCATATAAATGACCTGTTCCTTAGTCGCCTTGCCATACCCTACAACTGCTTGTTTTACTTGTAGAGGCGTAAAGTCAACTACCTTTATATCATTTTGAGCCGCTGCCAATAAAATAACGCCTCGGGCTTGCCCTACTGTCATGGCAGTCGTCACGTTTTTATTAAAAAAAAGTAATTCAACTCCCACTATCTCAGGCTTATATTTTTTGATAAGCACATCAATCTCATGGTGAATAATGACCAATCGCTTCGCATCACTCAGTGTTGGACTTGTCTCAATGGCTCCATAATCCAAGGCCTTTAAATGACTTCCCTGTAAATCCACAACCCCATAACCACAAATCGCTGTACCAGGGTCAATCCCTAATGCTAACATAAAAAAGCCCCCCTTACCACCTACCATGAATTCGACAACACAATACGCTATTCCTTTTTTAACATCTAAATCCTATAATGAAGATCGCCTTAGTTATCATTATTGAGATCTTCATTATAATATTATCAGAGGGTAATATCAATACAACCCACTAAATATTATGGCTCCAGTAGCAGGCACACCTGTTACTGGAGCCATAATATTTAGTGGGTTGCACATCGTAGCTAACCTGCTATTCTATCTCTAACATTCGATCTAATGTAGACTTTGCCTTACAAGCAATATGTTCTTCTACATGAATTTCATATCGATTGTGTAGCAGTGCTTCATATACACTTTTTAGTCTAGTCTTTTTCATATTTGGACATACCAAACCAGAATGCAACAAGAAAAATTGTTTATCTGGCAAAGCAGCTTTCAAATGACATACGACCCCTATTTCAGTACCTATAATAAATGTCTTTGCATCAGAGTGCTCAGCATAACGTATAATCGCGGATGTACTGCCCACAAAATCGGCTAGTTCTACAACTGTTGGATCGCACTCAGGGTGAATTAGAAATTTGGCGTCTGGATACTGAGCCCGAACTAACTTAACATCCTCCGATTTTACTTTAGCATGAGTAACACAATGTCCCTTCCAAAGAATTAATTCCTTTTCAGGAATCTGTCTAGCAATATAATCTCCTAGATTTTCATCAGGTACAAAAATCACCTTACTATCTGGTAATGAAGCCACGACTTTCACCGCATTGGCTGATGTGCAACACACATCACTCTCAGCTTTGACGTCTGCTGAAGAATTTACATAACAAACAACAGGGACACCGGGATGCTCAGCTTTCAATGCACGTAAACCATCTGCTGTAATCATTTCAGCAAGTGGACAGCCAGCATCACTCTCCGGCAATAACACGACTTTCTGTGGCGATAATATTTTGGCCGTCTCAGCCATAAATCGAACACCACAAAAAACAATAACATCATGCTCAATACTCGCAGCAATCTTACTTAAATAAAAGGAGTCACCCACATAATCAGCAACCGCTTGAACCTCATCCAACTGGTAATGATGGGCCAAAATCACCGCATTGCGTTCTTGTTTCAATCTTTGTATTTCAATTGTTAAATCTAGCAAGTTCTTCACCCTTTCTATAAAAATATAAATTTTCATTTCTTCATATCTATAATTTCATATTCATTGTAATGTATTGCTCTTCATAATGTCAACACTTTTGTAAATACAGCTGTAAAGACAGTTTAGATGTAAAGAAAACTTGGCTTGCGCCAAGCCTTAGTTCTCTTACCTTGAAGGGAAAATCATATATTTTATGATTCCGAAAAAAGATAGAGGGGACTTTCCCTCTATCTTGATTGCATACCTTCTAAAGTACGCAATAATTCTTCCGTTGAACTGACTATCAAACCGTGCTGCAATTCTTCAACATCTTGCACCATGAGTTTATTAACCTCAATGCTAGTTACTTCTTTGACAATACGCTTAGAATCAGGCTTGCCATAAAATACAGCGACACGGCCATCTTGTATGCCAATAAACATATTATTGGCATGCTCGCGACAGTAACCATCAATTTTTAAGGTCATATCAACTTCATCAGTATCAAATTTTTCAAATACCCACCCCTGATAAACATTCTGTAGTTGATAAATAGTTAAACCCACTAATTTCTCTGTAGGTTTAGTGCGTAACACTTCTTCGTCATTGCACTTCAGATATATAATTTTTTGTACCAAATCAGTATTAGCAGTTACTTTGATTTTACCTTCTTGTTTAATGACTTCTGTTTCTTCAGGTAGAAGTGACTGATTTTCGCCTGTAAAATATAAATAAGGGATATAATATGCTGACATACCCACTAGCAGGAAAATACCTGTAGCTAGTAATATAATTTTTTTGTTAAATTTTTTTAATGGCAACAATGAAAGCAACTCCTCATTTCCTAATTGCCAACATTATTGCCAAAAAATATTAAATTTATACATATCAATTATATTAGGAATCTTACAGTAATGACATTTACTGTTACATTAAGTCCTCAGGAATATCAAAATTCGCATATACTTCCTGTACATCATCATGTTCTTCCAAAGCATCCATTAGTTTTATCATCTTAGCAGCTTCATCACCAAGAAGTGCCACTGTAGTTGTAGGTAGCATCGTTACCTCTGCTACTGAAGTTTTAATATTATTGTTTGCCAGAGCTTCTTGCACCTGCGCAAAATTCTCAGGATCAACAATAATTTCAAACTCTTCATCTTCGAATTTGAAATCATCAGCCCCGGCTTCAAGCACAAGCATCATCAATTCTTCTTCATTTATGCCCTTTATTTCATCAATGACAAAGAGGCCCTTTTTGTTGAACATCCATGATACACAGCCGGATTCCCCCAGATTTCCACTATACTTATTGAATAAATGACGAACATCAGCGGCTGTACGATTGCGATTATCAGTCATGACCTCGACAATAACTGCAGTGCCACCAGGACCATAGCCTTCATAGACTAATTCTTCATAATTACTGCCTTCTAGGACACCTACACCTTTCTGGATGGCACGTTGAATATTATCTTTGGGAACATTATTTTCTTTCGCTTTTTGCAGAGCTAGCTTTAAACGCATATTACCAGTAGGATCAGCACCGCCCATGCGTGCCGCAACGGTAATTTCTCGACCAATTTTAGTTGTAGTTTTACTGCGCAGAGCATCGATCTTGCCTTTTTTGTGTTTAATAGTAGACCATTTTGAATGTCCTGACATATCTTTTTTCTCCCCCTCAAACAATATGAATCAGGCATTATTTTAGCATAAATAACCTCTTTTAGTAAAGCATGTAATGGACAAACTTACTTAGTATGCCAATGTAAATCCTTCTTGCTCTCATCAAGTGCCTTATGATTATCTGGTGCAACAGTCATTGTCGAGGAAGCAGCGAAAGTCTCAACCAGTTTATTACTAATACGCATATCAATCAAAATACCTGGGCCACCCACGCAACCGCCAGTACATGCCATACCTTCAAAAAAATTGGCGTCAATTTTACCAGATTTTATTTGCATTAAGGCCACCTTACAATTTTGTAACCCTTCTGCTCGATGAGGTTTTACTACCAGATCTGGATTGATTTTCGCTGCCGCATCAATAACAGCTTGCACCACACCGCCCGCCTTCGCAAATGTATTACCAGCACGAGAAGCAGTTGTTGTATACTCAGTTTCCGGAATCTCTAACAAATTTATACCTGCACCAATGAACAAAGACTCCATTTCTTCAAAACTAAATACAAAATCAATACTTTCAGGATATTGTCTTGCCTCCACTTTTTTTGCAAGACATGGACCAATGAACACAACGACTGCATCGGGATCAGCCGACTTAATCACTTTTCCACTAGCTACCATTGGTGATACTGTTGTTGACACATGATCTTTTAGCTCTGGTAAATGCTTATTGACCATATCTACAAACGCTGGACAACAAGATGTCGTCATAAAAGATAATTTATCGGGTACTGTTTCCGCAAACTCTTTTGCTTCTTCTAATGTCACAATATCAGCACCAAAAGAAACCTCTTGCACATCATAAAAACCAATTTTTTTAAGTCCATCCATCACTTGACTGGGCTTTACTTTTATACCAAATTGGCCAATAAACGCTGGTGCTAAAATAGCATATACTCGCTTGCCGGCTTTTATTTTTTGAATGAGTTGCACCGTAAAACTTTGCTCACTAATCGCACCAAAGGGACATGCCATTTTACAACCACCACATTGGGTACATTTATCATAATTAATGACTGCGCGACGCTCTTTATCGGCCTTTATTGCGCCAATCTCACACGCTCTTTCACAAGGACGAATAATTTCAACAATAGCTCCATACATGCAAGATTTCTTGCATAAACCGCACTCTACACATGTTGTTTTATCAATATAAGCTTGATTTTGCACGACAGTAATAGCCCTTTTGGGACAACTGGCAATACAATTATGAGCCATACAATTCCGACAAGCATTCGTTACAAAAAAAGTGTCAATTGGGCACTGATCACAAGCCTCAGGCATAATATTAATAATTGGCATCTCTGCAATCTGTCCATTTAAAGCATTTTTAGCGGCTTCTGTGACACCAATATCTAATGATTGTGCCATGGCAAGCTTAACACGATTTCTTACAACAGCACGTTCTTTATGCACACAGCAACGATAACGTGGCCCTTCTTCGTGAACTACATTATCCAGAACATCAACAATATTATGTTTATCCAATTCATCTGTAAAAGTTAACCGCGCTATCTCTGACAAGACTTTGCGTCTAATTTTTACAACCTCAGTTATATCTGCCATTTACTATTCCTCCATCCAATATAATCTCTACTATGTCAATATAAATAACAAGGTATATATTGTATGTTGTATACACCTTGCTATTTAATAAATGCCTAACAATCTCTTATTCTACCTTAAAAAGAGTCTCATGACAACAGCCTCAATCATCCATTTTGATATAAAAGCACTTACGTAATTAAAAAAAGTGCCATTCATAAAAATGAATGGCACTCTTTTAAAAGATTGGCTCCTGGAGTAGGACTCGAACCTACGACCGATCGGTTAACAGCCGATTGCTCTACCAACTGAGCTATCCAGGAATGTAACCAGCAACTACCTATCCTCCCAGGTCGTTTCCAACCAAGTACTTTCGGCGTATAAGGGCTTAACTGCTGTGTTCGGTATGGGAACAGGTGGATCCCCTTAGCTATCGTCACTAGATTATGGTCCGACTGCTTATAATACTCCATCTGCGTCGTTGTCACTGCGCGCGCTCGCCTCACGAGTACTGTTCGGCTCACGTGCTCGCTCCGCCTAGCATCTGTAGCATTCTAATCAGTCTATTCGTTGAAGGATATGTTCCTTCAAAACCTCACAGAAGAAAGCGTGTATTTTAGAATGAATGTCGTTAGCACGTAGTGCTAACTAATTAAGTCAAGCCCTCGACCTATTAGTACCAGTCAGCTGAGTCTATTACTAGACTTACACACCTGGCCTATCAACCTTGTGATCTACAAGGGGTCTTACTAGATTACTCTATGAGAGATCTCATCTT
>Ga0209125_1000287_pt1 | contig 73569 bp, 59 predicted proteins | sample BarGraIncub1131A_FD_184503 | JGI IMG/M metagenome (GOLD analysis project Ga0209125, IMG submission 184503) | Arctic peat soil microbial communities from Barrow, Alaska - Barrow Graham LP Incubations 11-31A (SPAdes) (version 2) | ecosystem: Environmental > Terrestrial > Soil > Wetlands > Peat...
CCGGCTTCTCGGTCAGGCAATCAACGAAGATTAATTTCTCTTCGTTATTTCTTGGCAGCAAATCCTGCGGAAAATAGCAGGACACGCCGCTGGGCTTAAGTTTTAATTCCTCGGCCGACTCAGAAACCGCAACTTTAAGCGCTTCTGAAAATTCGGCAAGCTTATTACTGGCCGATAATCCTAAAACAGTTAGTACTGGCATTTTTTGATCTCCTATTTTTTAATGGTTAATATTTATTAAACAAAAACTTTTTCTTTAAAACCGGCATATCCACAACGACTAAGCGGGCTCTGGTCTTTCAATAAATAATCCATCATATTTATTAAATTATCATTGCGACCGGGTTTTTTGATTAAACTTTCAAGTTTTTTGTAATGCTCCTTGCGGAAAACATCCATATATTGATAATTGGTATTATCTAATACAGAAATACCTTTTTCAACTACGAAGATTATGGCGGCACTGACCGCTTCGTCCTGATCATTAAGATTAAATCCGGAAACTCCCACACCGTAAAGAGCTCCCTGAAGTCCTCCGCGACGAACATCGCCTTTATAACCGTAGGAACTTAAGGTGCCCTGAGGTCCAGAAACCTGTTTCGCTTTCGCTCTCGAAGACTGAAAATATTCTTCAGATCTATTAAGTGGAAATGTGCCAACACAAAAGTTTAAAATATCTTCACCAGTAACACGGTCCGTAAAACACAGACGAACACCGTTTGCCTTTTGTGATTTTTCTAAGCCTTGATTAAAGAACACTAAAGCTCCTTGAGTCAAAATATGAATCACATGAATTTTTGTCAGTAGCTCAAAATGCGTTTTGTCCATTTTATAAGAATTAAGGTTAATATTTAGTTTTTAAGGTAATAGGAGAATATAATACTAATAGCGTAATTTGTCAATACAAAAAAGGCTGAAAGTTTTTATCTTCCAGCCTCAATTTTTAGGGTTATCCATTACCCTGCTTGCAGAAAATGGATTTGTTTCTTTATTTCATTAATCTTTTTTTCGTCAAAGAGCTTTTCGGTCTCTTTGAGAAATAACTCATAGTTGCGTACGGCGGTTTGCCGATGCGAACTATTATTGTAGCTCAGGCTTCCAGTAGCGAAACCATCCATATAATCATCGGCCGCCTTTTCGAGCCGGGAATATTCTTCAAAAAATACTAGATACCGTTGGATCACCCAGCGAATCCAGTCGTAGACATCTCCAGAAAGACGTGGCGAGTCCTGAATTTCTAATTCTTTGAAATAACGAAGCCAGACCGCGTTACTTGAAAACTCTCCACCATCATAGAAAAATTGTCCGACAACATAAAGAGCCGGTTCGCCATATTCAATTAACTTATTCAGGCTTGGCTCGATGTCGCAAAATAAATCTACTGCATATTCAAGCGCGTAAATTTCCTCAATAATTTCCTGTTTTGTCATCTTAAATAAAAGTTTTATCAATATTATCCAGACTTGGTTTTTTATCTTTGCGATCAATTTTCGTAAGTGACGACTCCAGAAAAAATAATGATTGTATTTGTTTCGAAATATCAACGTCCACTTCCTCGTCCGTTTTTTCAATCTGTCGACTCATCGGCAGACTTTTAATAGTGACTAATTCGTTGTAAGCTTGGACCGCGCGATAAATTTGCCGCCAATCAGTTATCCGAATTGCCTTCTCCATTTTGAACCTTTTACTGAAAAATTTATTCTCTCTTTTCCAGATAAACGCTCTTTCGTTACCCCAACCTTCGCCGACATTCATGATGAATTCTTCGCCGCAGTTGATTAGGCTATCGACATACTCAGCCAGATGAACAAGAGGGTATTCATCAGCGAGGATATAATTTCTTTGAGGAAAATAGATGTCGGCCTTGTCGCCAATTCGGTTACCGAGATAATACTCACAAGTAAATACTCTGTCTTCCAGGATTGCTCTAAGTGGCGGGTTTCCCTTATTCCCCTCATAGGGTCCAAAGGCAACTAATTTTAATAGGCTCTGCTCATCTACAAAATACACTTCTCCTTCCATAATAAAAGCCTCCTATATTTTTGTTAATATTACTAATTCTTATGTAAAATAAAATTAGCACCTTTTTTTATATTTTGTCAATAACTAACAAATAAAAAAAACCACCTCATCTTTCGAATTAGTGGTTGTTGCATTAAGAGCTTATTGCTATTAATACCTAAAGAGCAGCGAGAGTTATATTAAGGCTACAAGAATACTCGCCCTGATCGGCTTTAATGCCTTGATGCATTATATTATTAGTCTCATTGACATTAAAACGCAGTGGGTGGGAAACCTTGATTCTTACTGGGCTTCCTTCAAAAGTAAAAACTTTATATTTAGGTGTTAAGCCGTTTCCAAAATTTATCTTGATTAAATTTTTACCAATTAGCGACATGGATACTTGTGTAAAGGCACTATTATCAAACCGAAGCGCAGGCTTTCCTTTAGCGACCCTCCTTAAAGAATCGAGCGTCGACGACCAATCATTTCGGCCGTCAAACATTGAGCCCAATACTCCAATTGATTGAAGATATCCCATTTCACGAACACGTGTTACCAAAATGTCTGCCGTTTCCAGAATATGTTTCGCGGGAATAGTGATTACTTTTTCATTATTTTCCTTTAAAAAAATTTCAACTGTAGATTTAACAATTTTAGCAAAGTGCTTGTCATCACCGTAAGGCATTAATTTCAGGCTCCAGAAAATTAGTCCGCAATTATTTTTATGTAACTCATCGGGTTCATCATTTGGGCAAACCCTAAGCATTCCCCATGGGTAAATTTTGCCTTCTTCTCTTACGTGGTAATTCTTCATTTTTATTATCCGTTTCATATATATTGTTTTAAATTATTAATTTATTTTAACTATCTCAAGTTCCTTTTAGAAACGCAAAATAGTTAAAACAAATAATAATTAAATCCTTTTGTTAAAAAACTCCACAAACAACATATTAGCATATTTTATTGTTTATGTCAATGTTATAACAAAAAATAAGCTAATTTTAGATTATTTAATGTATATGCTCGTAGTATGTTTGCCCGGGAATTGGGATAAGATTGGAACTTTTTTATAAGAAAAAAGCCATCGATGATTTGATGGCCTTAAAAGATTAAATATTTAATCTTATATTTTTTGACGAGTTAGCCTTAACGCCAGAAAAAATCTTTGAATTTTATTAAGATTTCTGGAATCAAGGAGTTGATTTAAAATGGCAAGCAAATGATTTTTAACCTGTTTATTTACATATGAAACATTAGGCATAATAGTGCCGGCCCAAATTTTTTCTTGCAGAATTTTCATATCGGGAATTCCGTCCCAATCTGATGTTTCGATTTTGAGAAAATAATAACTTTTCTCAGTGCTAATCAATTCTGCCTTAGCTTTTCCATAAGCATAAACTCCAAACTCGCGACCAGTATAATATTTAACCGGCGCAACTATAGTTGCTTTCAGAAACACTTTTGGTAAAATCTCAATCTGCTTGAGAATGTCAAAGTCATCTGTGAGATCTAAGAACGGACCGCTGTTAAAGCAATAGACATTTTCGCCTATCAAGGAGTGATTACTTATGGCCGTTGGACCTACATTAGACTTAAATTCATCGTTGTTTTTAAGGTAAATTCGCATTTATTCTTGGTTCTTTGGTCGAAGGTGAGTTCATTCTCACCATTCGCCATCGATATCAAGTGATTAAATCATATCATATTTATATATTTATGTCAATACTATAATAAAAAATAGACTAAAATTAGTCTATTTAATGTATGTGCTTGAAGACTGAGATAAGATTGGAGCGGTTTTTGCTTAAAAATTAAATTAACATCCTGAGGTTAAAATTATTTTGAAATTAGAAAAAAACCATAAAGAACGGCCGTAAAATTAAGCGCCGCGTGACTTAAGGTAATTAATATTAAATTCGGATATTTTATATACATTATCGCAAAACCTAAGCCACCAATAAAAGCCAAAAATAAACTAATCTGTAAATTGCCAAAGATAGAGTGCATATAAGTAAATATTAAGGCATTCAAAAATATTACTAAAATCGGACTATTAAATATTTTTTGCAAAGCCGGTATTAGATAGCCACGATAGGCAACTTCCTGAAAAACAGAAACTATGAAAAAAAGATAAATGAAATGACTATTTCTCCACCAAATAGCCAGTTCCTCGCGTCCAATTTTTTCTCCAAAAAAACTAACAATAATAACTCCGATAATAGTAAATATTACATAAGGCCAAACAAATTTTTTTATAGTATCCGTTTCAAGGTGCATAATCGCTAAGGTCCATTTTTCTTTCGCTAAAATAAAAAGAAACAGGCTAACGATAATAACCAAAACCCATAAGCGCAAACTCACCGGTATTACTCCGACTTGGAACAATAAAACTGGAACAATAAAAACAAAAAAAATTTGTAAAATAATTTCTAATTTACTCGTTTTAATTTTATTTTTTTTCCAAAACTTCAAATTGTTTAAATCTCTTAAAATTAAATCCAAAATTTTAGCAGCACTTTCTAAAAATCTTGCCATGTTATTTTAATTATATACAACAAAAATAGCACGAAAGTGCTATTTTGTAAATTTGCTCGGAGACCAGGATAAGATTGTAACTTTTTTATAATAAAATTGTAAACTTATTAAATATAAAAGAAGGACCCTGCTCGTGCATTTATTACACGATAGGGTCCTTAAATCAATTCAAGGTTTTGAGCTCCTTAATCTCTTGATAGAGGATTAGGATTATTGGGATCATTTAGTGCCTTAAAAAAATCGGCGATTTCTTCTTGGCTTAATCCTGAGTCAATACTAAATCTTTGGAACTCTCCCCAAATCGATGTCTCCTGGGGGAACAGGATGCTAAACAAAACGTGGTGAGCTTCACCGCTTATTTTTTTCATTTCTCCATTAACATAGTACGCCAATGCTTGAAGATCTGATTGGCTTACGTCAATCTTGGGAACGTCAACTCCTTTTACAGACGTTCCATTGATATTAGTTGTACTTGCGAAGAAAGTTGGATCTTTATGTACTGATGGATAAAGCTGTTTGTATACTTCAACCACATGCATTGTCTTGTCTCTCATGTTTCTGTTTTTATAAATTTATAATTAGCTTTGTTTTCTTAATATCCTACTCAAAGAAACTAAGAAAACAAAGCTAATTACCGTATATAATGCAGATACTGCAAAGAACTACTACTTTTTATATATTAGCATAACTACGTATATTTGTCAATGATATAACAAAAAATAGACTAAAATTAGTCTATTTCTATGTGTGTTTGAAGAATGGGATAAGATTGGAACAAAAATTGACAAAATGCTTGAAACGTATTAACATACTCTTAACACCTAAAATGAACATTTACATCTAAAACCCCTGTCTGATGAATTGGAAAATATTCTTTGTATTCGCTGTCGTAAATACGGGCCTTTGTTTACTGCAATTAATGTTTCAAAATATTGAAATCAAGAAAAAAAAGATTCCCACGAGGCATTCTTTGTTACCAGAAACCAATCAGAAATTCTTGTGTTATGAAGATTATTATACGCCCTATGGAGATATTTTTGGTCTAGTTTGGATAATGAATGGCTTTTATACAATGGTTCCCTTGCTATCTAATTATGAATTATTAGCATTCGGACCATTGTGTGCGGTTTCAGCAATATCCTATGTAGCCCCACGATTATCGACATCTCATAAACCGACCTGGGGTGAACCAAGCCCCGGAAAAATAAGCGCCGGAGGATATATTCATATGTTCTATTATGCCATTCAATTGGCCATGGGAATTATGTGTGTATACGGAGCAATAGTTCAAAAAATGACTGGAATTGTTTTAATTACCAGTCTGATTGGCGGACTGATATGGACAGCGAGCTGTATTGCCGATTTAGTGACAGGCAAATATTCTTCGTTAGAAAAATCCTGAAAAGACCCCAGAACCTTAGAAGCAATTCTAGGGTTTTTTATTTTTAATGTGGACACAAAAATGAGCCTTTCGGCTCATTCTTATATTTTGCTCGAGCTCAAGGAGGAAATGCAAACTTATTTTATATTAAATAGTGAAGTTTTTATCCCTAAATTTTATAAATACTAACCAACCTGCTTAACCCAATCCCTTATATACATACCCACTCTTTCTATATCAGACTGATTCAATTCTCCGCTGTGCATTATTATGTTTCTAGATTTTTCTAAAGTAGTAATTATTTGTTTGGCCCAATCTATGTCTTTAATATGAATCTCGAAAAAATCCCAACTATTCCACATAATTGATAAAAGATCGCCAAATTCCGTATAATATATTAATGAATTCCCCCGAGGAGTAAGCCAACGAACATCATTTTCCGACTCTTTTCTGTTTTCGGCCTTATCCCTTATTTCTTTTTTTATAACAACTAAGTCCCACCAATTAATACCTTTTTCTTCAAATAATTTTTTTTCTATAAACTCCCTTACTGAATTTTCGAATGAACATATAGCTATATAAACTATTGCCATTTTCCTTGATTTTACCACTAATTCTTCATTTAAAAGTGGTATACCTAATCGTTGGGATGTCTCATCTTCCCAGTCTCCTGAAAAATTTCTCTTAATTTTTCTGCCAGCTAAATCCAACGCCTCTTCAGTAAGAAGCCCTTTGAACACAAAAGAATAAATAGAATCCATTTCCATATTAAAAAAGATGTTTTTTTAAACTTTTAAATAAAGCGTCAAAAACAGCCTGATCCCTGGACTCCGGAAGATGTATTTGAATATTGTAATGTAATTGCATCTTGGATTTTTTGTTTAATAAATCTGAATCTAAACTGGTGGAATCATTTATATCCTCATCACCTTCATCATCATTCTCTTCTTTTGGCATTGTGACAGCTTTTTTATTAGGTACTTTAACTACACCAATATTTTCAACTGGTTTTTTGGGAACATCTACCCATTCTGAATAATCCACTAAAGCCTTAAAAGTATTAGCCATCAGAAGTAAAACCTTATCTGAATTTTTTCCCTGAGCTAATGTTCTAAATTTATTTTTTACCTCTTGAACAGTGAGCTCGTTAGCATTTATTTTAACCGCAAAAAGATCACCATATGCTTCTTTCACAGCCTCAGCTAAAATTCTTTTTGACTGGGTTTGGTCTAAGAAATTATAATAACGTTCAGTTGGTTTTCCGTTTTCATCCAAAAAATTAAGACCCTTTAATAAGCCAATAAACAATCTATCATTTGTGCTTTTGAACTCTAAACTTTCCAAGACCTTTTGCGTAAAAACTTCAGGAGCCTGCGCAGTTATCAAACTGTTTAAAAAAGATTCCAGGTTTCGGGTTGTTATTAAATATGATGACGGAAGAGACATAAAAAATTTAATTATTAAATTAATATTTCATAAAACTTACCATATATTAGCAAAAAAGTAAATACTATAAATTATATTAATATAAAATTGAATTTATTCATAAATTATATACAAAACAAAAAAATAATATGCTAATATTAGCATATTATTTATATTTGCTCGGGGACCAGGATTCGAACCTAGATCGACGGCTTCAAAGGCCGCTGTCCTACCATTAGACGATCCCCGAATAATTGTGTAATCAAAAGACAGTTTAAAAACTGCCTTTATAATATGGCATTTTTTCTAACAAGTCAAACCGGATTAAACCTTAGCGTATTTTCTAGCCGCCAATAAACTAGCAATTAGGGTTATGCCAAAAACAGACAAGAATTGCAGGCCAAAAATCGTTGAAAAGTTATCCACGTAGAAACTTAAAATATTAACGTTATAACCGGTAAAGAAAACTTCAAGATAAGGCTGTAAAATTGTCAAAAACGGATAGAACGAGATTATAATGACGAGTACCGAAACCAGGGCGTAGATAAAAGCCGAAAAAAGATACGGCATATAAATAAAGAAGTTAGAGGCGCCAACTAATCTCATAATTTCAATTTCTTGGCGATGAGTGTAAATCGCCACCCTGATGGCATTATAAACGACGAGTAAACTGGTTAAAACGAATATCATGATTAGGAACATGCCAATCTCGTTAACTCGAGCCGTAATAAAGTTTATTTTTTCCAAAATGACTGAGTTATCTGAAAAATCTCGAGATTCAATTGCATCGCTCTCTAACATTTTTAAAGCCGTAATCAAGGTTCCCGAATTATCAAAATCTTTCGGCGTAATGATAAGCGATGGCGACAGCGGATTCTTCCCTAACTCCGTCAGGGCATTTAAAATTTCCGGATTATTCTTATTATTATTTCGAAAATTATCCAAAGCGGCGTTTTTTGAAATGAAGGTTAAATTTTTAACTTCAGGCATCGCTTCCACTTTTTGCCTGACATCAAGAATCATCGCTTCTGAAGCATCGACTTTAAAATATAAACTGATATTTATTTTATCTTTAACCGCCGAAACAGCATTCTGACTTACCAGCTTAACAGTGAGCAACATGTTAATCGAAAAAAGAGCTAGAATCAAAATCGTAATGGTCACGATAGAGAGCCAGATGTTTCTAATAATATCTTGAAAACTAAATTTAATGATTCGAAAAAAAGAAAGCATAAAAATTAAAGTAAATATTTACCATGTTCTTTATCACTAATGATAATTCCCTTGTCCATCGTCACTACCCGGCGATCCAAACGGTTAACAATGTCTTTATTGTGAGTTACTAAAATAACGGTCGTGCCAAATTTATTGATTCTAAGTAACAAATCGATAATTTCATCGGCATTAATCGCATCTAAATTACCAGTCGGCTCATCGGCCAGTAATATTTTCGGTTGATGGACCAGGGCGCGAGCAATCGCCGCTCTCTGCTGTTCACCGCCCGAGACTTCGCGCGGATAACGCTCGCCTTTATCTTCAAGACCGACAATTTTCAAAACACTCGGTACAACTTTTTTTATTTTAGCCGGGGTTGCTCCGCAAACCTCTAGGGCAAAAGCGATATTTTCTTTCAAGGTTTTTTTTGGTAATAGTTTGAAGTCTTGAAAGATAACTCCGATTTGACGGCGCAAAAATGGTATGTCATGACGTCTGATTTTGGTAATATCCCAGTCGCCGACAATAATCTGGCCTTCATCGACTCGCTCCTCGCCGATTAAGATTTTTACTAAAGTCGTTTTTCCGGCACCGGATTGGCCCACGATGGAAACGAATTCTCCCACCTTAACATGCAAGTTTACTCCGCGTAAGATTTTTATTTTATTGGCGTATGACTTGGAAACGTTTTGAAATTTAATCATATCCTATTTTTTTAAAAGTTGTAGTCCGTAATTTATTAATTTTTCGTTATCGGAAAAATTACTAGTCTTACTATTCGATCCAAAATTAACGACAATCAAATTTCCGTAAGCTGAGCCGACTCGTGTCATTAAACAGTAGCCAGCCTCGTTTAAATATCCTGTTTTTGATCCGATTATATTGTACTTATTAGCGACTATCAGAGGATCGGTATTTTTAATTGTATGCTTTACTTTAGTGTTAATTGTCGAAAAAGAATACGCTGTGGTGGTACTGATTTTTTTTATTATCGGATTTGCATACGCCGCTTTAGTTATTATAGCATAGTCAGTCGGGGAACTCACATTATTTTCCGAGAGACCGGTGGGTTCGATAAATGAAGTGGAAGTTGCGCCCCATGCTTGCACTTTAGCATTCATGTTGGCGATAAATTGATCACGTGTCAGTCCGCTATTTCTTACTAGTGACTCGACAGCATTATTAGCTGAGCCGACAAGAGCCGAATAAAGTAAATCATTAAGCGTCATCGTTTCGCCATCCTTAACATTTAATTTGGCGGCTTCGCCTGGCTTACAGTATTTTAAATTATAATCTTCATCTTGCTGTTTATAAGTAACCACCTTATTTAAAGTCGGTTTGGTATCTAAAAAAACTTGGGCCGCCACAATCTTGGTTAGCGAGGCGAGTGGCGCCACCGCTTCCCCGTTCTTGTCCCATAAAATTGCGCCATCACTTTCGCGCATAATCACCGCCGAGGCAGCCGTCACTACCGGCTCAGTCGCTGGTGCTAAGGCTAAATTTAAATTCGAACTAACTGATTTTAAGACATCGATTCTAACATTAATTGTTCCGGCGCTGGTGGCGGCAATTTTTTTAAAGGCCACCTTATCTAAATCAACAACTCGAGTCGGATGAGTGGCTCGTTCCGGTCCAAAATCATTAATGGTAACATCGACCGATTTGCCGTTATCTAAATTATAAACACGCAAGATGCTACCCTTGGCAAAATCTGGCGAGGCAGCAAATAATCCACCTTTATTGCTATACCAACTAGCCTGACCGACGCTTAAAATATTATTGTTGGCAAAAACCGCTAAGCGGACAAAAGTAAAAGGTAACTCAACGGTAACTTTTTTAGTCTTTGGGTTATCCTTTGTCGGCAACGGTTTCCAAAGATTTTTTGTCTGATCAAAATAAAAAACTTGTTTAAGATTATTGTTAGCGTCTGGATAACTAATATCTAGCGAATAGGTTTTACCTTTAGCTAATTTACTCGGGTCTAGATTTACTTGATAAATAGGCGTTAAGGCTTTGTAACCCCAAGGCGGAGTGACCTCGCCAGTTTGGACAACATAAGTGATTGGTAATTTCGATTGAACCGGTACGACTGTGGCCGCCGAAACTAACTGGGCGTTAAAAAAACTAACCAGAAGCAAAATGATTAGGAATTTGGATATATTTTTTTTCATAAGCGTAGTTTGACTTTAAACAGTCATTACCTTTATAATAAATGAATTGCGGGTATCGTATAGTGGTTATTATGCCAGCTTCCCAAGCTGGAGAGGGCGGTTCGATTCCGCTTACCCGCTCAGATACTATAGCACAGATATTGCCGAGATAGCTCAGCTGGTAGAGCAGCACACTCGTAACGTGCAGGTCGTGGGTTCGATCCCCATTCTCGGCTCCAATATAAAAACCAAGTCCTAAAATTTCAGGTTCTTGGTTTTTTATTTGAAAAAATAATGCAGCCAAAGGCGCCAATTGGTCACTCGGCTATCTTCGACAGTTGTACTTATCGTTGACGAAACACTCTTTGTCGGACTAACAACCACCACGACTTCATTGGGCTTTTTTAAACCTAAATTTAATCTCGCCTGTTCCTCAAGGGAGACGTCGGATTGTAAATAATCAATCATGTTTTTAAGTTCCTGGCTTTTATTTCGATAGGCATCGTTATCCTTTTGCATGTCGGTTATTTCCTGCTCAATCATTTTCCTCTGAGAAACGCTCTGCACCAAAGGAAAGGCAATTGCGACCAACAAAAATAAAAAAACCAGAGCCAAAAAACGTTGGCTCATTAAAAAACGCTGCCAAAATGGTTGATTACTTTGGCGCCTGCCTTCGGGACTTAAATTATAAGAACGACTGATCATTTTAACATTCTTAAATTAAAAATAGCTACCTATAATATAGCAGAAGTGAAGAAAAATTTCTAATCTAATCACGCCTTTCTTTAGGCGTTACCCAGAAGCCCATATACTTACCGAACATTAAACGGATTTGCGCATCAAGACAAGGAATGGCTCCAAAGATAACAATAGTCACTGGAACAAATACCCATTCGACAACCATGGCCACGCTTTTCCAGGGTGAATATTTTTTTGGTCGTTTTGGTAATAATAAGTTTGAAACGATGGCCGATAAAATCATCCCAATCATCGCTAAATTCATTAAATTGGTCGAAATGGCTGGCAGATTTCCTGATAAGACCGTTGAATTAAAACGGTTGCCGCCAAGCAGCATCGGCAACCAACCAATAACCGCGATAATTAAAGCGCTGGTTCCCCATGAATGAAAACCATATAGTTGGATTAAAATATGATTGAAAACTCTTTTTTTATTGTCACCGGGATTTTTCTTCATTTTTATATAATTAAAAATGAGATAGGCGACATTCTCCGCCCCCCAAGCCCAGCGGCGCTGTTGTTTGTATAAACTGCGCGCCGTCTTTAAAAAGCCTTTATCTGAAGTAGCGTCCATGGACACCATGACATACAAAGGTTCCACGCGGTAATCTCCTTTATAATAAACGAGGCAGTGGAAAAATATTCGAGAATCTTCACTGACCATTTTGGTGGACCAAAAACCGATATCAACTAAAGCCTTCCAGGTCATTGAGTGGGACGAATAGGTCACTAATTTCTCTTGCCTAATCTGCATCATCATCTGCCAGAAGGTATTAGAAGCGGCCGCCACACGTGAAAAGAAAGGCGCGCCCCAAACATTGTTATGATAGACCGGAACCGGCTGATATGACGCCCGATAAGGATTAGAAACCGTCAAAAATTTATAGGACAAGGCGAAAAAATAACCCGGTCTAACAATCGTGTCGATATCAAAAACGGAAACTAGAATTTTATCGTAAGGTAAATTTTCCGCATCAATGATTTCGGCCTTCACTTGTTGGCCGCACCAGGCCTGATTAGCCCCCTTGCCTTTAATTTCACCAACCATGCCGTCTGGATGAAAGGTAATAATAAAGCGACGGAATTTTCCGGAAAACTCTTCACTAATAATTTTAGCTCGCTCGTGCGCTTCAGCGCCACCCCGTTCTTCCATGGCTAGCGCCACAATCATCTGTTCCGGCGGAAAGCCATCGTCCAGTAAAGACCTTAAAGCCGTTCTGATTATTTCCACGTTTTCATTATAAGTCGGCAAAATGATTAGTTGATGCAAATCAGTCCATTTCATGCCCTGTCTGGCCAGACAGTCGGTCGGAAGCTTGGCGTCTGGAATTTCCAACGATAAACATCGTTCTCGCCAATTCACTTTACCGTTGCGCTTAACTTTGCGATATGAAGAAATCAAATACATCGCCAAATAAATAACTTGAAGCAGCCAGTAAACATCAAAGGCAATTAAAAAATAAGCCACCCAAACCGGTTTAAAATAAGAAAATATAATTAGCAGTAATAATGTTCCGACAGACAAAATACCAGGAACCATCTCTAGTCCCCGATATAATCTATAATCTTTGCCTTCAAGTTCTGTAGCCTTGCCAACTTTAAGATAATCTGTCATTTGTTTTAAATAGTAACCTTTATATCACGTTCCTATTTTTTAGCTCAAAAAAGCATTTAGCGCAAGCGTCGACATCAACCATGGCATCATGGGCATCTGAAAAACCGACACCGAACAGACATCGATGTAATTCATCTAAATTGGGCCACTTATAACGTCCGTAACTATTGGGGATATGGCAAAAATCAACACTGCTTTTCATCGTATCAATCTTCTTGATGTTTTCAAGAGAATTTTCCAGGCCAAGCCGATAAAATTCGGCACTGACTATCTTGTCATCAAAATCAATGTTATGCGCGATTAAAAATTCCGCTTTTCTAACGTCATCGAAAAAATGTTTTAAGGCTATTTCTAAATCAACCCCTTCGAGTTCAGCTCTTTCCTGACTAATCCGGTGAATCTTGGCCACCTCTTCCGGAATAATGAAACCTTTCGGTTTGATAATATAACTGAAACTCTCCCAAGGATTACCTTCGGCATCATACCAGGCCCAGGCTATTTGAACCAATCGAGGCCAATTCAAAGAATCTGAAGCTGGAGCCTTGTAATCGCGCGGCAAACCGGTGGTTTCCGTGTCAAAAAATAAATACATAAAATGTGGAAAAATGAGATGCGAGGGGTGGCACTATTTTTCAGGATTACTTAAATTAATTTCTTCACCGGCTGGCCAAGAATCATCGCTAGGCCAATCTTTAAATAAAACCTCGTCTTCCTTGGTAGTATTTATTTCCGGCTTAACCGTGTCTGGTTTGCCTTTAAAATTTAAGGGTTGAGATTTCGTTAAATCCCCTAAAGAAAAAGTGGCAACTGGCGTTTCGGGAACTTCATAACTGGCCATGCTCGATGGCCTAAATGGCTGAGGCTTTACCATATTTTGTCTCGGCGGTGTTGCTACTGCTGGACGCGGCGTTTGATAATTCGAAACCGGTTTCGGCGTTACATAACTTTGCGCCGTCGCTGGGTGATTAATATTTTGTGTCGGTTTAGGAGTGTTTATTATTTGAGGACGAGCGACGTTTGGGGTAATTGGCCTTTGAACTTGAGTTTGAGCTTGAGTTTGAGTCTGGACTGGCGTCGGCTGCGGACGAGATTGGACTGGAGTGGCGGCTGGAGTTTGGATTTGAGTCGGTGTTTGAGTCGGTGTTTGAGTTTGAATTTGAGTCGTTACGACCACGGGGCGGTTCTGAATTATCGGAGCAGTCGGCGCTTGGCTAACAATTGGCTGGGCGTTTATGACTGGAGCGGCAACGACCGGTTTAAAATTTTTATTAGCTTCCATTTCCAACTTGCGCTCTTCCTTTTTTTTGCTTAAACATTGTTTACAGAAAACAGGACGAATGCCATCTGGTTCAAATGGTGTAAAAGTTATGTTACCGCAGAGTGCACAAGTTGTCTTATAACCTTCCCCGCCTTGCGGTTCATAGTTCCTGGTTGTTGGAATTACCGTGCTATTGGCGTTATTGCCACTCGGCGACGAAACATTAACCGTTGTACCGGGTTCAACTTTTCTCACCGTTTCGTCAGAACTTTCATGCCAACTCATAATTCTCTCTTCAACGATGCTTCGCGGCGTGGCATATTTCTCTCTTGAATATCTAATTGTTTTTTCTTCTTGTCCGGTTTTCTCTTCTTCGGTCAAAGGCGGTAGTCCGCGAGCGGAAAACGGAGCCGAAGTAATACCGTCAATCATTAACTTTAAATACATTTCATACTTCGGCAGATTAACTAAATCTTCCTCAGTAAAGGTCGGCATAAATTCTTTGGCTAGTTCTTCGGCATCAGCGGCGCCAACTCGAAAAGAAATCATCGTCCCCACATTACCAAAAACCGCCGGCTTAACTTTTTCCGTCAGTTGTTCAATATATTGATGGGCCAGAATCAAATCTAAACGATATTTTCTGGCTTCAGATAAAATATTCGCGAATGAATCAGTCGAAAAATTTTGAAACTCATCGATATATAAATAAAAATCTCGTCGCTCTTTTTCGGGAATATCAACTCGGCTCATCGCCGCCAGTTGAATCTTAGTAATCATCATCGCACCCAGCAGGGCCGAGTTATCTTCTCCAATTCTCCCCTTAGATAAATTCATGATGAGAATTTTTCCGTTATCCATAATATCGCGTAAATCAATCGATGACTTTACTTGGCCGACAATATTTCTCATTAAAGAGCTGGATAAAAATTGACCAACTTTATTTTGAATTGGTGAAACGGCTTCTGAGGCAAATTTATCAGCGTAACTAGCAAACTCTTTTTCCCAAAAGGCTTTAACGACCGGATCTTTAATATTAGAAACAACTTTTTTTCGATAAGCCTTATCGCTTAACATCCGAACAACTCCCAACAGAGTCGAGCCCGGAAAATCTAAAATTGCTAAAATCGCATTACGCAATATATATTCCAAACGAGGCCCCCAAGAATCGGCCCATAATTTTTGAAAGACACCGATTAAACCTGATGCTACTAAATGTTGCAAGTGATGCTCGACTTGTTCGACGACGTTAAAGGCAATTGGATATTCCATATCCGCCGGATTGAAATAAACGACATCTTTAACCCGTTCCGCGGGAACATATTGCATGATTTTTTCCGCTAAGTCCCCGTGCGGATCTACAACGGCCACGCCTCGACCAGCCCTGATATCATCGATAATCATGTTTTCCAAAACTGTGGACTTACCCATACCGGTTTTCCCAATCAAATACATATGCCGACGTCGGTCGTCGGTTTTAATTCCGAATTTTTTAAATTCGTTGCGATAGGTTGTCTGCGCAAAAACTGCGATATCTTGATTGGCCATATTTATTAATATAAGGAAGTAAACTGATTAATATAATTTTTTATAAGCGGCGGTAAATATATTGCCCCAATAACAAGCGGGATAAGAATAATCAAAACCTTGGCCACACCCCAGATTTTCTGCCATTTGATATATTTTTTTATATATTCGGTATTGCTTAGAATCTCTTCATTAAGAGCAATATTACGACGCAAAAGCTCATTTTGCTCGGCGACTAAATTTGGGGCCATTTCGCTTTTAATTGGTCCTACCTCTTGTTCTGGTTCCATAATTTTATCTTAATTCGCAAATCTTAACATATTTTTTACCGACCTTAGCCATCTCTTCCATTTCTAAGTCGGTAAATGGTGCGTGTTTTTCCAGGTCCCGATCAACTAATTCCGTATCTGACTTGAATTTTTGCAAATACCAAGCATCCGCTCCTTTAATCATTTCGCCCATGGTTGCGAAATCGGCTAACTCTAGCAAACCAGGAACCACAGTGGTCCGAAACTCATGAGGCAAACCGCTATCAATAATCATTTTAACACTTTTTTCTAAATTCTGACAGTTCACTTTAACACCGACAACGCTTTCATATTTCTCTTTTGAAGCCTTTAAATCCATCGCGATATAATCTAATAGATTTTCTTTTAGCAAAGCCTCTAGAGCAACTGGATTAGTTCCGTTGGTGTCTAATTTTATATTAAAACCTAAAAGCCTAATTTTCTTAATAAACTCTGACAAGTCAGCGTGCATCGTCGGTTCCCCGCCAGTAATCACAACCCCGTCCAGCTTTCCAATCCGGCTATTTAAAAATAAAAAAAACTCATCCTCAGAAATGTGAGAATAAGTCTTTTCATATTTTTTTTCGTCTGTCTCCTTATCGGGCCAGACAAGCAAAGGGTTGTAGCAAAAGTGACAGCGAAAATTACAGCCTTTGGTAAAAACTATAGCCGCCAATTGTCCTGGATAATCAAGCAATGTCATTTTCTCAAGTCCGCCGATAATCATATATTTAGACTGTGGCTTGGGGACTGGTGGCTGTCTTCGCTAGAGCGAAGAAGAACCTTCGCCGAGCCTTAAGTTCTTTAAAGTTTTTTAACACGCATCATCTTCAACCTTGTAGGTTAAACGGTCACCGTATTCTGAAGTTTTTCCTGGGTTAAAACTTCTAACTGGAGTCAACCAGCCAACAACACGACTGTAGACAATGCATTCTTGTCTTTGGGTTTGGATTGGGCTCATATTGTTATCGTTATGTATTATATATTTATTAATTATTTTTAACTATTAGCCTGTCGCTGGGCAAGAACATCACTTTCTGGTGTATATCCGATTTCTTCATCACACTTCGGACAATATTTATGTTCGCCGGATAAATAACCATGCTTCGGACAAACTGAGAAAGTTGGAGTAATCGTGAAATATGGCAACTTATAATTATTAATGATTTTACGAACTAGTTTTTTGGTGGCTTCACCATCTTTAATTCTTTCACCTAAGAAACCATGAAGTACGGTACCACCGGTATATTTGATTTGTAAATCATCCTGTAAATCGAGGGCGGTAAAAATATCATTGGTGAAACCGACTGGTAAATGGCTGGAATTGGTGTAATAAGGTGGAGTGCCATTTTCTCTAAAGGCCTTATCATTGGCACAAATAATTTCTGGATATAATTCCTTATCCTTTTTGGCAAAACGATAAGTGCAGCCTTCTCCTGGTGTCGCTTCAAGATTATATAAACTGCCTGTTTCCTCTTGAAAATCACGCATGGTGTCGCGCATATACTCTAATATCTCGGCGGCAAAATCGTGTCCTTCGGGGGTAGAAATATCTTTCTTCAATAAATTGACTAAGCCTTCGTTCATCCCGTTAATACCAATGGTATTAAAATGATTCTGCCAATAACTACCGAAGCGTTCCTTGATATCGTGTAAATAGAAACTAGAATATGGATATAAACCGTCATCGGTAAACTTTTCGACTACTTTTCGTTTTAGTTCTAAACTCTCTTTAGCAATTTCCATTAAGGCCGATAATCTTTTCTTAAAATCTTCTTTATCTTTTGAGAGATAACCTAAGCGAGCCAAGTTTATCGTCACAACGCCAAGGGAACCAGTTAAAGGATTAGCACCGAATAATCCGCCACCGCGTTTTCGCAGTTCTCGGTTGTCTAATCTAAGACGGCAACACATTGAACGAGCGTCATCGCGGTCCATGTCCGAATTAACAAAATTGGAGAAATATGGAACACCGTATTTAGCGGTCATTTCCCACATCGGTTTCAAACATTCACGGTCCCAATCAAATTTCTTATCAATCTGATAGGTTGGAATTGGGAAACCAAATACGCGTCCGGTTGAATCGCCTTCAATCATCACTTCCGCAAAAGCCTGATTGAAAATATCCATTTCGACTTGAAAATCTTTATACTGTTCAGGCATGACTTCGCCGCCGATAACAACGCTTTCTTCACCGATTAATTTTGAAGGGGTAACGTCTAAAGTGACATTGGTAAACGGGGTTTGGAAACCGACGCGAGTCGGAACATTGATATTAAACATGAACTCCTGAAGGCTTTGTTTAACTTCTTTATAAGTTAAATGATCATAACGGATATATGGAGCTAGATAGGTATCAAAGTTGGAGAAAGCTTGCGCACCAGCGGCTTCGCCTTGCATGGTATAAAAGAAATTAACTATCTGACCCAACGCACTTCTAAAATGTTTCGGTGGTTTGCTCTGAACTTTTTCCGGGACCCCTCTAAAGCCTTTAATCAACAAGTCTTTAAGATCCCAACCGCAACAGTATGGTGCCAGAAGCCCTAAATCATGGATATGTAAATCACCATTAACGTGAGCGTGTCTGATGTTTTCTGGATATAATTTATTCAACCAGTAACGAGCCGAAACGGCTGAAGCGATATAGTTATTTAAACCCTGAACCGAGAAGCTCATATTGCTATTCTCTTTCAGACGCCAATCAGCGCGGCCCAAATAATCCTCTAATAATTTTTCATCGGATGTGCCCTTATTAATATCACGAATTTGTCTGTGTTGGTCGCGATAAATTATATAGGTCTTAGCTAGAGCGATCTGTTTGTTTTCAATTAAAGTTTCTTCGACGATATCTTGAACTTCTTCAACGGCCGGAATTGTGTTCTTATGAAAATGCTTGGAAATTTTCTCAACGATTTTAGCAGTCAACTCATCAGCTAATTTATCATCAGGTTGTCCAATAGCTTCCTGGGCGTTCTTAATAGCGCGAGTAATTTTAACTTTATCAAAATCAACGATAGTCCCTGAACGTTTACGAATTTGAGTGATTATTTCCGGCATAGAAAGTTGATAAGATTTTAAAGATTGGAGGCGACGCAACGTCTTGCAATCTTTAGAACCTTATTTTGAATTATTTTTTTTCTTTGATTAATTTATTGAGCTCTTTTCTAAACTCATTCGCATCCTTGAATTGTTCATAGACTGAGGCATATCTAATATAAGCTACCTGATCAACTTTCTTTAAATGTTTCATCACCATCTGACCGACCTGGCGCGAAGTAATTTCGCTTTTTCTCAGTTTCTGTAAATCCCGTTCAATTCCATGAATTAACTGTTTAAATTTGTCATCGGTAATCGCCCTTTTCTCTAACGATTTTTTAAGCCCGTTAATTAACTTCTCCCGGCTATAAGATTCTTTTCTGGCATCCCGTTTAACGATCATCAGATCTAAAATTTCGACTTCTTCATAGGTCGAAAAGCGGAAACCGCATTTCAAACATTCGCGGCGGCGCCTTATGGATAAACCATCAGTCGCGACCCGGGAATCAACCACTTTTGTATCATCAAAATAACAAATCGGACATTTCATAAGCTTGTTTTAACAAATTCGTCAAGAGTAGTAATAACAATATTTAGTGGGTGCCTTTTTACTTGTTACACTATATCTTGTGTGTAAATCTATTGTAGCAAAACCGCCGGCCTTGGACAAGACGGCAAACATCAAATATATTTAAGCAAATTGAGCGTTTTGCCCTTTTGCCCCTACCCTGTGGATAACAAGTGGGGAATTTATTAAATAATGATTACCGGGCTAAAAAAAGACGGACCGGCGTACGCCTAATTTTTATCGGCTTAAAAAAATTTACAATATTTTTTGGATTAAAAAATAGAACCTTTTTTGGGTCCCATTTTTGACATCTATCTATAGAATTATCTTTCTGGTTGCTTAAGCGAAAAAGAGCCTAAGACATATAATTCCGAAATAGCTCGAGTTAAGGCTACATAGAGTAAATCACGATTGATTTTAAGCTTTTCCTCAATAAGTCCGGCTGGCGTTTTAACTGAATATTCTACCTTAAAAGAGGTATTGGAAATCCCCACCAAGAACACGATATCAAATTCAACACCCTGCGCTTCATTCATGCTCATTAGATGAATATTTTTCTCAGCCGAAAATTCTTTTTGATACTCACTTAACCAGCCCTCATCCTTGGCCAGAATACCAACTGATAAAGCGCTTTTATCTTTTATTATGGTTTTAATATAAGAAATCTCCTCGATTGCATTCGCCGCCTGATACTCGAGCACTGGCAAGCCAACTTTTATTCCCTCAGGAATTTCAACTTTATAACCTAGCTGACTTATATATTCGAGAATGCTGCGCGTATTTCGATAGACTTTCTGCAGCACAACGCGGCGGTCACCTTCTATTTCTTCACCGATATCTTGAAAATTTTTAATGGTCCCGAACTGAACTTGTTGAGCCATGTCACCGACATAAACCGTCGCCTTGGTTTTTTGACTGGCGCAGGACTTAATAAGTTCGAGTTGCTTCGGTAAATAATTTTGAAATTCATCGACAATGATTAGGGAATAATTTAAAGAAATAAATGAGCGGTTTTTTCTTATCTTGCCATTCTCCAGTTCTTCATAATACTCTTTCTCTCCTCCTAGACTGCCATAAGTTTTTTTGTAAATCTCCAGAAGCACCGTTAAATCAATCTTATCTAAAACGCCTGTTTCCTTTTGTTGTTTTAAAATAGTAAGTTGAGTGCTATTTAAAAATGGTCTGTATATATTTTCTAAAATTTCAAATATGCTGGTAACGTCGTACTTTGATTTATTGCCTTCTTTTAAAGCTAAAAGTTTCGCATATTCGTAAAGATCTTTTTCTTCATCATTTTTACCAATTCTAATTTGATACTCTAAGCCTAAGCCAAGAACCGAAAAAGCCCAATTGGAAAAAGTATTAATCGAAACATTATTAATACCAAGGCCCGGAAGTAAGGCGCTAAAATATTCTTTAGTCCCATTATCTTGAACTAAAACTAAAATCGTATCGCTTGAAAAAATATTTTCCAGGTCAGGTGATTGAAGCAGATAGGCCACGCGATGCAATGCCAAAGTGGTTTTGCCAGACCCAGCTGGCCCAGAAATTAGCATCGGTCCGATATGATAAGCCCGAATCACTTGGTCTTGCGCTTTTTCCATCTGAGCCACGATTTCCGGCAGCATAAAACCAGTTTTACGATTTGAAAACTGATCTTGATAAACCAGTTCCCGAGACGAACCTAAAGACTCCGAAGCTAGAAATTTAATCTCGCCGCCGACAATCATAAACTGATCCTTACGCTTTAGCTGACCACGCTGCATTGTTCCGTCTGGTCTGGTATATTTTACTTCTCCCGGTTCTTCAAAGCGGACCGAGGACGCTGGGACAACCCAAGAATAAATATTTTCCTGGCTATAACCAAACTTACCGAAATATAAAATTTCTTCTTCGTTTTTTCCCTCCATTAAAATGTCGCACCGAACAAAATACGGCGAACTAGCTAGATAATTTAACTCTTCCAGCCTTGATTTGTTGTATTCAATTAACTGCCCCTCGACTATTCTGTCAGATCCATGGACGTTTCGATGCTTATCCATTGCCACGCTTAGCCACTTATCCGTGACTAAAACTTCACCCGTAATCTTTTCACAGATTTGGGTTACCGCCAACTTTGACTCTTTAAAAATTTTCTCTTTGTTCATAAGCTTATTTTAAATTATAAAATAAAATAAAAATAGGGCTTCCGCGCCCTATTTTTAACAAAGAGATTGATGCAGATTCTACATCATCTTCTTACGTATAAAAGCAGGGACGCTTAAGTCGTCATCTTCGCTGTTATTATTCGCCGCCGGTTGCTCCATTTTCTTTTCTAAGATCGGTTTGATTGGGGTATTTTTAAAGACTGATAATTTTGTTTTAGTTTTGTCGGCCCAAGATGATGATGGAGCTGGCATATTTTCTCTTTCTGCCTCTTCAATAAAAGGATTAGCCGTATACGAGCTCTTAATGCTTTCGGTCTTAGCGCTATTATTGCCTTTACCGTCAAAACCAGTGGCCACCACGGTAATCTTAATTTCATCTTTCAAGTTTTCATCAATAACCGCACCGAAGATAATCTTAGCTTCTTCATCGGCCGCCGCGGTAATAACTTTAGCCGCTTCACTGACCTCATTCATTGATAAGTCAGAACCACCAGTAATCGTAAAGACGATACCTCGAGCACCATCGATAGACATATCTAGTAGACTGGAATTGATAGCGGCCTTGGCGGCTTCAATCGCTTTATTTTCACCGCTCGCTTGTCCGATACCCATTAAAGCACTGCCCGCGTTGGACATAACCGCTTTAACATCGGCAAAGTCGGCATTGATAATACCCGGAACGGTAATAATCTCCGCAATCCCTTGAACACCTTGGCGAAGAACGTCATCGGCGATATTAAAAGCATCAAGCAGCGATGTCTTCTTGTCGATTACCTGTAATAATTTGTCATTGGAAATAGTAATAATCGTATCAACCTTATCAGCCAGTTCAGCAAAAGCGCGTTCCGCAATATTCTTGCGTTGTCCGCCCTCAAAAGCAAAAGGCTTTGTAACTACGGCCACAGTAAGAGCGCCTAATTCGCGTGAGATTTTAGCGACTACGGGTGAGGCACCGGAACCAGTTCCACCGCCCATACCGCAAGTAATAAATACCATATCGCAGCCTTTTAAAGCTTCTCTGATTTCATTTTCCGACTCTTCAGCGGCCGCTTTTCCTAATTCTGGATTCATACCGGCGCCAAGACCTCGAGTGACTGTCTTACCAATATGGATTTTCTCACTGGCCTTATTATAATGCAAAGCCTGGATATCAGTATTTACGGCGACAAATTCGACGCCTTTAATACCGCTATTTACCATCCGGTTAATCGCGCTCCCACCTCCACCACCGACGCCCACCACTTTAATCTTGGCGAAGGTTTCTATTTCTGGTTTGATTTCGGCCATATGACTTGTACAAAATTTAAAGCGTTAAATGCTATATCGGAAAAACGCCTTTTAACTTCATGCATTAATGTTTATTATTTTGGTATTATATGTTGGAAAAAACTTCTAGCTTTTCCAAAAGCACCCGCTAAATTTTTCTTTAAATTATTATTGCCACTAACGGCGCTATTGTGATTTCCCCAAATAACTAAACCGAGTGAGGTTAAGAATTCTGGAGTTTTCACTTTATCGATAACGACACTTACATTACGCGATACACCGATACAAGCTGGTAATCTTAATCTTCGTTTGGCTAAATCAACTAAGCCGGTTAGTTCGGCGCCGCTACCAACAAAAACAATTCCCGCTGGAAGCATTCCTGATCGATCAACTTTTTTAAACTCGCCATCGATCTTATCTAAAATTTCTTCAACTCGAGCTTCAATTATTTCTGATACATAATGTCTGGACACAGTTTCAATATCATCATTTACATCTTCTTCTTTAACTAGTTCACGAACATCAACTTCTTCTTCGCGATCGACATCGGCCGGATTACAGCTGCCAAATTCACGTTTAATTCTCTCCGCTAAATTAATCGGGCAACGGAGTCCGATAGCGATGTCAGCGGTAATATGTTCTGAACCAATGGGTAAAATCGCGGTATGTAATAAATTTCTTTCTTCGTAAATTGCAACTGAAGTCGTAGCTGAACCGATATTTATCAGGGCTACACCAAGTTCTTTTTGCTTTGGAGTTAAAACTGATTCCGCGGCCGCTAGTGGTGCTAAAACTAAATCTTCAATTTCAAGACCGGTACGATAAATCGCTTTGGTTAAATTTTTTATCTGAGTCGACAAACCTTGAATGATTAAAGTTTCAACTTCCAAACGAATACCGCTCATCCCAATCGGATCTTTTATATCATTTTGATTATCAACAGAAAATTTAACCGGAATAACGTGGAGAATTTCGTAGTTTACCGGAACCGCCAGAGCTCTCGCTGCTTCAATCGCCCGATTAACATCCGCTTCGTTTATTTCACCATCGCTTTTTGAAACAGCCACGACACCTTTGCTTCTCTCACATTTAACATGAGGATCATTGATGCTGACCCAAACGTTGGTAATAGGCACGCCGACTAATCGTTCCGCTTTTTCAAGACACGCCGAAATAGAAGAGGTTGTTTCTTCGATGCTGGTGACGACTCCTTTATTAACCCCGGCTGTCGGTGAAGAGACTGCGCCGATAATTTGCAATTCATCTCCCGAAGGAGTTTCTATTTTTTGGCCAATTACCAAACGAATAGCAGTTGAGCCGACATCTAGACCGGCGATGATTTCATCTCTCATAAATAGTTTATAAATGTAAGCTAAAGCGGCAAAACCCAGAAAAAAACGAATTTTCGCAATATCCGCTGAGCCAAAAAAACGTTACTCGTTTTCCAGTTCATTATACTAGATTTTAATATTTTTAACAAATGCGATAAAACTAAAATAATGACAAATACCAAGCGGCAATCTGGGACCCCCAAAACAAGGAAATTATCGCTCCAGCGGTCAAAAATACCCCTAAAGGCAACTTGCTGCTCCAATGTTTTCGTTTGGCCGCTAAAAGATATAAACCGACAATCGAACCGATCAAATAAGCCAACAAGACCGCAACTGTAAGAGTTTTTAAATTAACGAAAATGGCCCCCAAGAAAACGCCCAGCCAGATATCGCCTTCGCCCAGACCTTTGCCTCGAGTCAGTAGGTACTGGGCTCCAAAAAACAAGCCAGCGGCCACAATTGAGGCTAGCAAAACAAAAATATATGAACCCAGATTATAAGGATATGATAAGGCGCCCAAAATTATTATTACAGCCCCGCCCCAGATTAGAGCTGAAACCGGTATCAGGTACCAACGGAAATCAAAAATAAAAACTAAGACTAAGATTGCGATTACGATAAAACTCTTTAAAAGAATCAAAGGCGTGGCTCCAAAATTTAAAAATGCAATATAAAATAAAACCCCGGTAATCAGTTCGACAAGCGGATATTGCCAAGATATTTTTTTAGCGCAGTGGCGACATTTAGCGCGCAGCAGAAAAAAACTTAAGAGCGGAATATTATCAAACCAATCGATCTGCTTCAAGCATTTTGGACAATACGACCGGCCAAAAATCGTTTCCTCTTTGTATAATCGCCACGCTAAACAATTGATAAAACTGCCGATAAGCAGACCGAATATCAAGGAAAAAAGCGGACCGATAAGTAAATATTCATTCATAGGTTACTTCATTAATGATTGAGATTTCGCTAAACGCGTCAAAATCGCTGCTTGGTAAAATTCCAGTTCATTCTTTTGCTGATTGCCAAGATATGGACTGTCAACCGATGGCAAGAGCGACCAAGCCTTGGTAAATTTTATGGCCGCTTCCCCATAATTATGATTATACATTAAAACATCACCCCAGGCTAAATAAATTTTTGGCAGTTGCGGACTCAGCGACACTAAATTCTGAAATCGAATTTCTGCTTCCGAAAGATTACCAAGAGCACCGATGGCAAATGTCTTAACAAATTTATTTTCAAAATTATTATCTGACATCGTGCGGGAAACAGTTTCTAAATATTTTAAAATAGCATAAGAACTAGATTTATCTTTTACGGTTGGTAAACTTTCTAAAAAACGTAAGGATAAAGATTGGTCATAAAAAGACTCGTCAACCGCATCGGGTTCGGTTTCATTAACATAATCATGCAAAACCAAAGCCGTAAAATATTCCGAATTGGCGCAGTTTTCCAAGGCTTTATCAAAATAATAATCCCCTTTTAAACGGTTAATTTCGACCATTGAACCGTAAAACAGCCAAGCCATCGAAAACAAAATAACAATTAAACTCGGGAGTCCTGAATTCTTTTTATTTTCATTTTGAATAACTAACGGACCGCCAGAAATAACTATCGACAAACCGACAATCAGCCAAAAATAAATATTAGTGGTGGTTACCGAAAAATTAAATAATAAAGAAATAAGATAAGCGCTCAGCGACCAAAGTAAAAAAGCTGGTAAGTCGTTCTCTTTTTCTTTTTTGAGGGCCAGCAATAAATTACGAAAGACCCACCATAAAAAAATTACCATTACCCCTAAACCAAACAAGCCACCGGTGAGTAGCGTATCTAAAATTAGATTATGAGCTCGATCAGAATAAGTATTCGGCCTAGCATAAAGCGCCCAATCAGTGCGGTAATAACCAATATAAGCTTCTTTTTGATTCTCTAATCCATAACCGAGCCAAGGTTTATGTAAAAAGGCTTGGGCACCGCTTTGCCAAAGCTCTATACGAACGGCCGTACTGCCTTTTTTAAAATCAGTCAGTTCACTTAGACGTGAGGGGCTTTTAATTAACAAGGCCGCCCCAAATAAAACTGTGATAATCAAGGCGCAAAATATTACCAAACTAATTTTACGTCGTGATATGATATTTTGTTTAGAAAAATACCAAGCGCTCCACAAAACACTGAAGATTAAAAAAACTAAAACCGCGGCTCGACTTCCGGTGGCCAACAAACCGCCCAAATTGATTAAAAAGAATAAACTCCAAATGACTCGACTAAATATTTTCTTTGCCTGTTTAAGTAGGTAGACATTAAAGGGCAGAATTATCAGCAGCCAACAAGCCAAATAGTTTGGCTGGCCAAAACTGGAAACGGCTCGTCCGGTTAATTTTGGCGCCTCTGACCAAGATACAAAATCGATACCAAATATTTGCAAGATAGCGTAAAGTGAAACGAGAAAACCGGAAAAAACACTGACAACCAAAAAATGCCGTATAATCAAAGCTCTCTTTTCAGTTGACGCTTCCCCCAAATGCAAAGCAATCAGCAGCGCCCATAGCCCGTAGAACAGCCAAGATAATAATCCTTCCCGCCGATCATAAGAACCCAACCAAGATGTAGTAATATCAACTGAAAACCATAAGCTGGCCATCAAAAAACCAAAAAGGATAATTAAGGGCCACAATCGTTTACCTAGTTTTGGTGCAAGACTAATTTCATATTTAGAAAAACGCCAAACAGTAGCGAATAATAAAAGTAAGGTGAAAATCTTAAACCAAACTAATTTATACAAATCAATACTGGTCGGGTAAAAATAATTAAAAAATAAGGGCGTTATCCCTAAAATAAGTAAAATCGCCAGTTCCGCTAAAAAATTTGCTCCTATACCCGAAATAAATCTCTTCATAATAAAATTATATCATAAATCAAAAAGGACTCCTAAGAGCCCTTTTTATAATACTATATGTATTTTATTTCCTTCTCTGCCATTGTTCAAAGTAGACAAGCAATGGGCTGGCTACAAACAATGAACTGTAAGCTCCACAGAAGATACCAACCATAAGAGCTAATACGAAATCTCTGATAGAAGAACCACCGAAAATTAACACCGCTAATAAAGATAGTAAAACGGTGATAACCGTATTTACCGATCTGACAAAAGTTTGATTTAAACTGTGACTGACGGTTTCCGCAAAACTGTCGCGGCTCTTCGGTAAATTTTCTCTGGTTCGATCAAACACCACGATGGTATCGTGAACGCTGTACCCCAGCACGGTTAGCAAGGCGACCACAAACGGCGTATTTACTTCAACCGCGAAGTAATGGCCTAAGATCGCGAAGACACCAGCTGTAATTATAATATCATGGAATAAAGCGATAACAGCAATTAAACCATACTTCCAAGAAGCGACTGGTTTGGAAACTTTGCTGAAAGCGATTGAAATATAAAGAATGATAATCAGCAACACCAAGAACATTACCCAGAATGACTTGCTGCGAAGCTCGGCGCCAACCGATGGACCAATCGCTTCAAATCTTAATTCCTCTAAACCACCTTTGGCCGCATCCATTTTCTGTAAAGCTCCGACCACTGCTAAATGTTTTTCCTGAGTCGTCTCTTGAAAACGCAAGATGACTGAGTTACTGCCAGTTGGTTGAACCACCAGACTGTTAACGCCAACACCGTTTAAGGCCGAAGAAATGTCAACTACTGAGGGAACGCCAGCCGCAAATTTTACTTCCAGCAAACTGCCACCAGTAAAGTCTAAGCCCGCTTTTAGTCCCCAAATTCCTAAAGCCATAATCGACAACACGACCATGCCAGCCGAAATTAACAACCAAAGCTTGCGATACTTAATAATTTTATAATTAACCATAAAGTTAGAATGATATTTGATGCTTAGTTATTAATTTTTTTAACGCCCAGCCACCATGGATGTTTTGCTAAAAATTTTCCGACAAAAATTCTCATTAAGCTGCTGGTAATAACGATACTGCTTAACATGGAAATGGAAACTCCTAAAAACAAAGTCGCTCCGAATCCTTTGACCAAACCAGTACCAAAACTCATTAAAACAAAACAGGCTAAGATAGTTGTCGTGTTGCCGTCACGGATTGATGGCCAAGCGCGTCTAAAGCCTTCATCAATAGCGATATCAAGCGGTTTGCCACTTCGGAGTTCCTCTTTCATTCTTTCAAAAATCAAAATGTTAGCATCAACGGCCATCCCAATCGATAGAATGAAGCCAGTAATACCGGCTAGAGTTAAGGTGACTGAGGCCCGAGCGTAATAACCCAAGAAGACAAAAACAACACCAAATAAAATTACCGAAAGAACTCCGTCGAATATTTTAAGTTCTCTAAAGACAGAAATAAACAAAGCAAATAACGACACTAGGAAAACAATTGTCATCCACCATGGCATCACTTTAAATATGGCCAAAACAGCAAAAGCATAAATACCTAAACAAACAACTGAAATCAAACCTGGGAAACGGTAATAAAGAATCATGAATAAGGCGACCAATAAAAAGCCAACTAAACCAGCTTTAAGGCTATTATCAATTGAGGCCTGACCCAAACTAGCACCCACAGTCTGTTGGCTGATTAGAGAAATCGGCACTGGCAGCGCACCGGTGTTTAGTCTTTGGACTAATAGTTTAGCTTCTTCAACGGTAAATTTTCCGGAAATTACCGCTTCCCCGCCAGAAATTTTTTGGCTCACGGTTGGGGCACTGATTGTATATCCATCCAAGACGATGGCTACCTGCTTATTAACATTGCGGCCCGTAATATCTTCAAACATTTTTGAACCGGCGGCATCAAATTGCAAGGCGACTTCTGGAGTGCCATCATTAGGATTAAATTTCAAAGTGGCATTTTTAAGATTTTTACCAGTTAGTTCGGTATTCTTCCAGGTTGCCTGTAAATCAACCGCCGCTGTTGAACTGCCGGTGATTGTAATCGGGGTGGCGGTGCCCATTTCCTTAAATTCAAGGAGTGGGGTTTCACCAATCATTTTAATTGCCTCATTAGCATCCTTGACTCCAGCTAACTCAACAATAACTCGATAACCACCGGTTAAGCTACGATTAATCTGAACAACTGGTTCACTGACGCCAGTGGCGTTAACCCGGCGTTCAATAACATCTCGGACTCCATCAAGCGAAGACGCTCGGTCAGCTTCGGGGATATTTTTAACATCCGCTTCATAAGTCAACTGAGTCCCCCCTTGCAAATCAAGACCTAAAACGTAAGGAATTTGTGGGGCTTGCGGTAGGACGACCACGTTGTGGGTTTTTTGAGCGAGAAAATTTGAAAAACGATCATAATAATTACCGGCGCTACCTAAGAAGGCCACGAAAGCAAAGACTAGAACCAGAAATAAAGTAAAACGTAGACGAGCTTTTTTTGAAGAAAACAAGCTTTTTGACTGCTTTTGCATATGGATTTTTATAATTAAAAAGCGAAACGAAAAAATTACAGCGTTTTGCTTCTAAATCTTAGAATAAACTACATAAAAAATCAATGGGTCCCTGTCCTTTTTATTAACATCTTTACAAAATACCAACTTTTAACTATAATTAAGCTAATAAATAATTAAATTAATAAAAATATGCCACTAATTCCAACCGTTATCGAAAAGGAAGGCCAGATGGAACGCGCTTATGATATTTATTCCCGCTTACTTAAAGATCGAATAATTTTTTTAGGCGAAGCGATTGATGATCATGTCGCCAATATCATTATTGCTCAATTATTGTTTCTTGATGCTGAAGATAAAACCAAGGATATTAAATTTTATATCAATTCTCCAGGAGGATCAGTCGCCGCCGGTTTAGCGATTTACGATACCATGCAATATATCAAGGCCGACGTCGCCACTATTTGTTTGGGCACGGCCGCTTCAATGGCGTCTCTACTACTAGCTGCGGGAACAAAAGGTAAAAGAATGGCTTTGCCAAATAGCGAAGTGATGATTCATCAAGTAATGGGTGGAGCCGAAGGCCAAGCTTCTGATATTAAAATTCAAGCCGAACATATTTTGAAAACTAAAGAAAAATTAAATAAGCTCTTAGCTCTGCACTCCGGGCAGAAAGTTGATAAAGTTGAGCAAGATAGCGACCGCGATAACTGGATGAGTGCGGAAGATGCTAAAAAATACGGTTTAATCGATACCGTTCTCAAAAATCAATAAGAATATACAAAAAAAAAGGTCTTGTTTATCAAGGTCTTTTTTTATGGATAAACATTATTTGATAATTAAAGTTTTAATCATCAAATGGAAAATAGTCACGCTTGAATTGTCAGAAGTTAAAGGCGAACATTCAAAACTATATATTTTAGAAAAGTCTTTATTAAATATATAAGCCGCTAAACCATCCTTAGAATAAAAGCCTTGCCAGTCTTGCCCGCTAATTGATTCTCCGGGATTTGTTCCGGGAAATTGCTGGGCGAACCAAACGCTCGGCAGCAGCTTAGTTGAATTGTTATCCGAATTCACTTGGATAAGGGCTTTGTCTGAGTCAGCAAATACCACGGCGGAGTCGGTCGTACTCTTAGTTACATTCCACGAGGCCGGATAAATCAAACTCATTTTCGAATCGACTTGATAAGCATACATCGACGATGTTTCCGAGATTTTTTTGCCAGGAACTAGCGGGTCATAACCGCTTTTAAGTTCAGCCAAATCAAGGTAGCCATCATTATCGGTATCCGCTTTATTAGGGTCGGTACCGATAATTTTTTCTTCGGCATCAGTTAATCCATCGGCATCGGAGTCGACTGTCGACACGGGCATAGCCACACTTACCACTGGTGTTTCTTCAGGAAAAACAATATCGGTCGTGGTTGCTTGGACCGCTGTCGAAGTAGAGATTATGGGGTTGCTGGGCGGAATTACTTCAACTGGTTTTACAGCCTCCACTTTTTTAACATCACTTATTGCGGGCGTTTGGCTCGATACAACATTGCTAGTATTTGCGAGCGGTTTAGGACTTAAGTATGGTTTTATAAACAAGGTATAGCCAAAATAAAACAAAGCGGCAATCAGGATTAAACCGCCACCCATAATAATCATCCCTACTTTGTGATGATTCTCGATATTTACCGGCTTAGCCAAAGCACTGCTGGCTGCGGCCGGAGTACCGCCATATGTCTGTCCCGAGAAACGATGTGGCTCAGGCATATTATGGGTCCTAAAATCCGAACTGACTTTTTCTTCAATTTTTTTGTCGGGACTAAAATCGATTTTAGATTTTTTAGAACTATTGAACATACATCATTACGAAAATTATCAAACTGGCCAGAATTAATAATCCAGCCGTTAACCAGCTAAAAACCCGAACATCCGTCGATTCGTGATGAGCCGGCATGATATGAAGACTTAAAGAAACTTTTCGTCCCGGTTTTTTGGCTGAGAACAAACTGTTCTTACTTTTACTACTAGTGCCATTCATAAATAATTATTTTACAAGGAGAGTATCAGAGGTAGTGGCTTTATCGGTCAATTTTTTACCGGCAATCGTAGGGTCATAACCATTTTTAACTTCAACACCATCATTAAAGCCATTACCATTAGTATCCGCTTTCAGAGGGTCGGAGTGATAAATCATAACTTCTTCATAATCAGATAAACCATCGCCATCAGTATCCACCTTTAAAGGATCCGTATTATAAACTTTAACTTCTTCATAATCAGTTAGGCCGTCGCCGTCGGTATCTTTCTTAGTGGGATCAGTGCCTAAAACCGCTTCTTCTTGATCGGTTAAACCATCGCCGTCGGTATCGGTCAAATTGCTGACCGGTGGCGTAGTAGTTGCTACCGGCAGAGATGGAGTTGATGTAACTTCTTCGCTGACCGGAATAGTACTAGTAGCTGTCGACGTGGAGTTTAAAGTTTGATCCGCTGGATTACTCGAAGTATCCGTAGTAATATCAGTCGTGGTAGCCGGACTATTTACTAAATTTTGATTAGCGCTTTTTCCCGATAGGAATTTAGCATAAACCAAATAGCCAAGACTAAAAAGCAAAATAATAAGTAAAGCAATCAAGACAATCTTGATTATCTTACCCTTCTTTGAGGTCGGTAAATCTTCCGACGCTGAAAGTCCGGCCTTCTGCGTTTCGACATCAGTCGGAGCAATTTGATTGGCCGCTGTCGTTTGGGTTTGATCAGGGTAATAGCCTGAGAATTTTTTTGCTTCAGCAGTCTTGTCGGTTTCAGCAAAGATATCATCGACTGGTGTCTTTGGCTGTCCGGCGGCTGCTTGGTTTAAATCATTAAACATAAAATAATTATTAAAAATTTTTATTTATTTTGTTATTCGATATATATATAAACCGTTTTGATCATTTAAAACTTCTGCGTTCTGGTTCGGACTAATGCCGACCTTATCAGTCTTCTCTTCATCGGTCATTATCCGAATCGGCATTTTTTGAATTTCCGTATTTGACGGCACCGTATTCGGCGTCTGGACACCGGCTTTATTTTTTTTATTCAGGACGACAAAAATTATGGCAATCACAATCACTATAATTAGAATTCCGATAATAATTTTTTTCTTGTTATCTAATTGTATCATATAAAATAATTAAATAGAATTTTCTGCTTAAGAGCAGGTGCCCTGGCTGACAATATGCCAAGAGCAAGCGCTCGTCTGGTTGCAAGTCGCCTCGTCGCTGTAATAGCAATTATCACTACCCGTTGCTTGATCGCATTGTCCGATAACGCCAAGACAACTTTGGTTATTCTGACAATCACTGTCATTGTTACAATGGGTCACGACTGGGCATGTACAATCCGACGGACAGCTTGAACAGGTTTCGCCATATTCCGAACTGCAAATTGAATCGCCGCAAATCGGTTTAGTATAACAAACGCCCCATGAAGCCATTGTTCCACTAGGTGTAAAAGCATTTGGTACGTTGTAATTAGCCATTCCCGATCCATTTAACAGGACCTGACTGCTCTTGCTGTCAAAGATACAAATTTTCAAACGGCTGTCATAATGTCCATAACAGAACTTAGGTTTTCCCGAATCAGTCGTGTCGATGCCGGTGATACAAGCATCATTATTACAAATTTGGGTCGGTTTTGTCAGGTTGCCGCATTGCGTGGACCGCCAAGCACCGGACCAGCAAATATCCCCCTTATCCGTTTTTGACAAGGCATTAGTTATCGGACAATCGTAATAATCTTTACTGCAATGGCTCTGATAATAATAGGTCGCCGCGGTATAAACGCCTGAGGGATTTTGATCGCAAGGACAATCGATTTGGCAGGTCGCCGATGTTTCAAAATTATCGCATTTTCCATTACCACAAAAAACACCGCAAGCGCCTGCCGTACCGCAGGTTTCTGGGGTCACGCATTTATTAGGACAGGTTCCGCCGCAACCGTCTGAACCGCTGCATTTATTAGTACAATTTGGTTTGCAAACGCAAGTAAAATTATCCGCACAGGCTTGATCGACACCGCAAGTTCCACAAGAATTTCCACAACCATCGGAACCGCAGGTTTTCCCCTTACAGTCTGACTGACAATTTATCAGATTATATGGCGCATAGTTAAATGATAAACGGCAATAATCAGATCCTCCGGAAATATTCGTGTCTTTATTCCAGATGTAGGGAGCGCTATCAAAGGCTAATTTTTTGGCGTTCACCACTGGTGCGACCCAAACTTTATTTGGATTATTGTAACCGATTTGGGTCCAATTAAAGACGCCCGATTGTTCCATGACCGCCGGTTCATAACTATCCGAAGATAAAACCGTTGATTGCTGCCCGCTATCTATACATTTAAGTTCCGCACTTTTCGTATTGAATTCAGCAAAATTAACTGGATTAGGATTGCCTGCACTTGGCTTAGGACCGATAGCTATCCGAAAGGCTAATCCATATTCATCATCCGCTAAGTTATGATTCCAAAAACCAAAAACGTTCTCATTATTTAATAAAGTAATCGTTGACGACGCAATCGCCGCTTTGTCTTGTTCCTTATAAAGCCGATTGCCGTTAGCGTAAACTATTTGTTCTTGATCGGCGTTGGACGTCACAGTCGCTAAGCAGGTTCCGCAATCCTGGCTGCAATTCCAGCAGTTTTCCATCGGGGTCGGTTTACCGTTAGCTAAGATTTGGAATTGGCACACGCCATCGCCGCAAAAACCGCCGCCAGCATCCGCCGCTTTAAAAACACATTGCTGATTATCATTTATCGGATAAGGGGTGATTGTACCAAGCTCAGTCGTACAGCCATATTGCAAGGCTGGAGAAATGCTGATGGCCGACGTTTGCACTCCGGAAACGCCATCACATTGCTCAACGCCATTATTATTCAGACCGCCGCGACCTTCAGTATTGGGCTGGCCATTCGATTGTTTTAGGCCATCGCCGCAAAAAGTGTTCACGCTTAAATCGAATGTCTTTTCAGCGCTAGCACCATACTCATTAGCCACTTTAACTTTAACCGGATATTTTTTACCGATATCGGTTACCGTTATCGCGTTTGCTTCTAAATAGGCGTTGCTGGCATCATATCGGATTTTGAGCCCAGTCGGACCATCAACGTTATAAGCCAAGCTGTGATTACCACTAGCAATATTACCAATTAAACATGATCGAGGAACAGTACTATTGCTAATCTGATAGCCCTGTCCTAAACGAGCCGTATTCTCGCAAGCAAAATCGAGATAAGGTTGTTCCATCTTTAAATTAATGTTCACGTCTTTACTCGTGGAAGCGGTGTTTTCGAGAGCCGTAATCCGATATTGAACCGATAGATTGTTCGGTATAGAAACTGTCGTTGGGATCAAAACTGAATAATCAACTTTAACCCGATTTAAGCCAAGCGTTGTGGTTGAAATCGTCGGATTGAATTTGGAAAAATCTAAATCGCCGGCTTTAACCGGTTTAAAGGTAAAGCTGGGCGTCGCATTGGTACCCTGGACATAAAAAGTGTACGTCAGACGATTAACTGGATCGACAAAATAATCAATATCCGAAGCCTCGATTTTAGGCTTGTTGACTTCGTTAATATTGATGATAACTTCCGCACTGCTTGTCGCACCCCGGCTATCTTTTAAATTTAAAAGCATTTTATAAGTTCCGATGCCCCCGGCTTTGGCCGCAAAAATCTTTTTCTGGTTTGGATTACCGGAATCTATTAAAACTGGAGTCGAGCTCCAACCCGACCAATCGGCGCTTGGAGTGGTATCTTTTAACTCCCAGGAAATCACATCACCTTCATTATCGGAAGCTTCAATAAAGCCATTAAATTCTTTGCCAGTTTCGCCGTTTAAGCTGCTACTCTTGATAATCGGTGCGGTATTCGCTCCGGCGCTTCCATAACCGGCTCCGACGGCGCATGACCCGGAGGATATTTGGCCTTCGGCGGTGTCATAACCAGCCGCTTTCGTTTCAAAGACGGTACAGAGGTTATAACTATTTCCATTCTTAGCCGAGGTATAAATAAAAGCATAACTGCCATATGGCAAAACTAAATTGGCATTGACAAATTCATTCTTATCTTTATTCCAACAGGTGATCGGATCATAACCAGCGCAGTAGCCTAAGGTATTTATCGGATCGACGAATAGTTGATCAATGGCCAGCAGCGGCCAAAAAGTTGCCTGCCAGCTCGGCCACAACGATATGGACGCGCCCTCGACATAAGTCCCGGACGTAAGACTCGGATAAGCTTTCTTGTTATTTGAATAATAAGTATCAATGCCGTTTTTAATCAGATTAAATTCTCCTAAACGCTTTACATCTCGAGTCGCCTTCGCTTTCAAACTATCACAGAATAAATTTATCGGACAATCACTATCAATCAAACAGACCTTGTCATCTTTTAAAATGCATTTTCCCTGATTGGCCTGATTGGCCGTGTTCGAACAGACATAAGTTGCCGGACAATCAGTATCCGTCGCACAATTTACGTTCGAAATCGAACAATGCCCGAGCGTTGATGTGTTGCTATTAAATTTCCAATGGGAAACCAATTGCCCTAAGATATCGGCAGTCTTGTCTTCGGAATTCTGATTATACGAAATTAAATATATATTTGTGTATAATTTATTGTTGGCTAAATCTAGGTTTCCCGCATTGATAAAGACCGTGCGTCCGTCACGAATCGACTCGTAGCCATCAACGATTAGACTCTGGGGCGAACCGTGATATCCCTGTTTGGCATACCAGCTTTCAATCCCATCGTGGCTTGGATTAGGCATCACCCGGACGGCGATCGCATCAGATTGATCAGCGGCTTGCACCGTTAAAAAACCGAAGATACCGCTAACCAAAAGCAGGCTCAGGCCAATTTTCTTCCAATGATGAATTTTCAAACTCATGTTTAATATCTTAAAATCTATAAATAAAATTATTAATGATTCATTTCTTAATTAGCGGGAGCCGCCGCTGTAACAGTTATCTTCACTTCGTCTGAAGGCAAGCTAATATTGCCACTCTTATCGATGGCTGAGACTGAGAAAAAGTGATCACCCGCCCGGTAATTATCTAAACTAAGATCCAAACTATTGGCATAATTTGGCGTATCGATTTTTTCAGCCACCTTACCGGCAAACAAACCGTGATTTACCTCATAATATAAAGTATCATCGGAATTAGCATCCCAATTTAATTTTAGCTGTCCTGATACTTGTTCAACTTTAAGCCCAGCTGGTTTATTTGGCGCGGTCGTGTCAGTCGGAGTCGCATTTATTGTACCAGACAAAGGACTTTCCGTTTTTTTATCGGAGACCGAAGATACTTTGAAATAATATTCCTTGTTATCTGTTAGGTTGCTGATCTTATACGAACAATAAGTCTTGCCATCTTTCGGTGATGGCTCCTGACAGTTTGCTTCAGCTAAACTAAGCGGTTTGATAAACGAGCTTTGTCCGCTAGTGGCTAATCCGTAATAAAGTTTAAACGATGCTAAAGGTAAAACATTATTTAGCGGCGCATACCATTTTACTTCAACCTGTCCGCCAACGCCGGTGCTCTTTATCTCAGTAATCTCTCCGGAAAGTGGAATTGATTCTCGGAAGAAATATGATTCTTTCAAAACGTTCCAAATACAAGTTCCGCCGACGCCGCAGGCACTATTCTGAGTAGTACAAGGCGCTCCGCCGACACTGCAAATCAAATCCGAGGATCCTAAAATCAAAGCCGGATCCATCACTGCTGGCAAATCTGGAACACCCGGGGTACCGGAGTCGCGGCAATAATAAAATTTATAATTATAATTTAAACATTTAACGGTATTCCCCAGAGCATCTTTACAATTATCGGTATTATCTCCCCAAGGCTGCCAAATACCATTTTTTTCAGTTGGCCAAGGATTTGAACAAATAAATACATACAAATTAGATAAGCCATTTGTTCCGTCGCCATCAAAACTGGCATTACAACATTTATTGGAACAATTATCACCGCTGCAGGTGCAAGCACTGCCCGATAAACAATTGCTAGCCGAGGAAAAATTGTTCATATTAACCGTCGCCGTTATCTTGGTGCTCTTATCGCTTATTCCAGGCTGGGCCGCGACGACAATTGAATTGGCTCTAAGTCCACTGATATTGGATATTTTGGCCACCGAAGAATCTTCGATTGCAAAATTCCAATTCCAGAAATAGCCAGTCATCGGTTGGAGTAATTGTTTATCGCTGCTATAAGCAAAAGCGGAAACAGCACGATCATTATCGCTTATCGTATCAAAAGATGGTCTGGCTGGATCATCGTCGCCCGGATCATTTTCCGAATTTTTTATTAGAAACGAACTAGGATTAACAACCACGCTACTAACAGTACATAAGCCATTCTTACCGCTCGTGTCATCCATCGTAGTAAATCCGAAGGCATATGAATTCTGGAAGGAAGTACCATTGAACTCAGCGTTAGCCAAAGGACTAAAAGTTCGAGCATTCATGCCAATCTTTTCATCACTCACGACTCCGGAATTGCTGTCTAAATTAGCGTCGCCTTTAACGACGACAAAATAGTTAGTTTTAGCGTTTAATATTTTTTGCGGTTTGATATAAGCCACTGTCGTAGTTGCTGTCGTACCGCTGATTACTTCAGAATCAATGACTGCCGGCACAGCACAATATAATCTATCAGGTAAAGGACCGGCGGCAATCGCATGATAATCCGAACTGGCAAAAATATTCTTTAAACTACTACTAATGGTTTGATATAATCGCGCAAAAATATTAGTATTTTTTGGAAGATTATTGGCCAAGGAAAGAATTTCTCCGTTAGGGCAAGTCCCGCTACCATAGGCTTTTTCTTCGATTAATAATATATTAGCCGCTAAAGTCGGAGTGTTCATCGTCGTATTAAAATTTACGACTATCTGGCTGTTACGGCAAACTTTTTCTTGGGCATTGGCAGGAGCCGTACTGGTTATTTTCGGCCGAGCCTGGCAACAAGTATCGCTGCCGCAACCTTGATTGGCAACATCGTCGCATTGAGTATCTGATTTACAACCGCAGAACAAACCTCTTGAGCCGCCGCTGCAGGCCCCCTTATTGGCCAAACAAGTTAACGACCCGTTAGTTGTTCCCGGTGTACAGCAACAGAAACCGCAATCCGTCGTTGACGGCGAATTGCCACCAGGCGATAGACACTTGTAAGGGTCGCCGCAGAAACTGGTGTCGCAAGCGTTGGCAATATCTGAAGCACAGCTGGTTCCTGGTTGATTAGGTCCTCCGCCTGTACATTTATTTTGACAATCGACGGCACCTTTATAATCTCCAGTCGTGCTGGCTGTCGATAAATCGCAGGCACTATTATCGGCCGTACATTTATAATAAGTGCAGAAGTTTATTCCGCCGACACTGGTCTTGTCCGTACCATCCGTACATATATTTTTAGCTGAATCAAAACAACAAGCACCTAGAGCTGAACATTTGGTTGAATCACTTCCGGCTAAATCGCAGGCCGTTGTGAGTTTTGCGGCACAAGTCGTCGCACACGTTGAAGTCGCTAAAAATTGTCCAGTCGTCGTCGCGTTATTATTACACTGTGCCTTATTAGTGGCATCGCAATCATAATAAGCACACTTACCCCCTGGAAGTAATTTTCCATTCCCTCCTTGGCAAGTATTTTTTACTGAATCAAAACAACATTGTTCACTATGGAGAGAACAACCAGTGGCATCCAAGGCCGCGCAATCGACGCAAACCCCGCCTGGTTTTGAAGCATCACAATATTTTCCGCTGGTTGTACTGCAATTACACGCGGCATCTTGTTGATCCGTGGTCTCACCTGGTTTAGCACATCCGGAGCAACTGCCAAAATCTGGTGAACCACTACCGCAAGTCCCGGCACACTTTAAACCAGCACAGCAATCACGAGTATCCTGACCGATTTCACAGCAACAATCGCATTTGGCTTGTCCGGCACCTAAGCATGCAAATTTTTTGGCATCGCTTGGATCGGTACCGCAAGAAGCACCAGCAGCGCAAATCTTATTAGACTGGCAAATTCCCAAATTATTTTGCGAATTATTATCGGTACAGGTAAAATCGGTTGGGCAAGGTTCGCAAAGAACTGGTGGGTTGCCGACGCAGTAACCGCCACCAACGCTGATCCAACCGCTTGGACATGAAGTATTTACTTTTAATTCCGTAACAAAAGTTTTTGTATTAGTGACTTTGTTATTATATTCACGACAACTTAGAGAACCTTTGTAGGTCGCCGCCAAATCAGTGCTTTCATTTTTTTGAACACAACGATAGGATAATTTATTAGCTGAGTAACTACCATTATTCCCTCTGCCACTCCAAGTATCAGTATATTCGTTTTTAAATTCGACGACACTTACGGTGTCTGGATAAAATTTCTGGCAATAAACTAATTGGTCGACGTTAGAGCCAGAATTGCCATCGCTGTCAGTCATCCAGGTTCCTGTTCCCAAATCCCAATGTTGATTTATCTTACCGGACCAAAACATGACACGAGGAATACTGCGATCATCATTAAAAGAATAGGCTAACTCATTTTCTAATTGACAGACTTTTGTCTGACAAGTATCGCTGTTGGAATTATAGGTACACTGAGCCGGATTATTTTTGCAATACGCGATGTTGCCGCATTGCGAAACAGAATTTCCACAAGCACCAAGAACCTCTAGCTTAGTTGGGGTAAATGGCGAGCATTTGCCTGGTGAATTTGGACAGAATTGTCCGGTCTGACAAGTGCCGAAGAAGGCAGCCATCCCGATACAGCTATCAAACTTTTTGTCGCCGGAACCTGACAGATCAGTGTTAAATTTCGTTTCATAAACTGAATTCGGGACATCAAAATAGCAAGACAGAGTCGCCGCTGCACAAGATCCTGATTTGTAAGTGTTGTCAGGACAACATACTGGACTACTGGCACCACATTCGCTATTGGCGACACACTTGCCAACCGTGAAATTAAGTTCATTACCCCATTCGCCATTCTTTAAAACATGAACAGGCCCGGTTATCGCAGGAACGTTCGGCGTTTTATTTAAATCAATCGGCACAAAACTGATTAATTTATCAGCCGTCGCCTCTTTTAATATTTTCGATGAGGTTCCAACATTGCGACTAAAGACGACTGAAGCATCAGTTCCTTCTCCACCAAAATATTCACCCCATAAAGTAACTGGATCGCCAATCTGGCCGCGAATTGGATCAATCTTACATAAACTTGTCTTAAGCGTCTGGGTAGGGTCAAATTTAAAAGTATTATTGGGGCTCAGCAAATCAGTATTTATAATTTCATTATTGCCTAAATTTATTTTTATGCCATAGTTACCGGCCGTTAGTCCATCTGGTACTTTAACGACAATCTGATTATCGCTCCAAACTGAATTGGCGCAAACATCCGGAAAAACGTAAGACGCTTCTTTGTCGCCGAATAAAACTTGCCGGCTTCCACGAAGATTACCGAATCCGCCGCCGCGAATTGTGACATATTGTCCTGACGTACCGGTAGTCGGATAAAATGAAGAGATGTAAGGTCCTGCTGCTTGATCTTGCTCTTTAACAAAAGTTAAAGCATTGCTTTGCTGATTAATGCCGGCGGCAGTGCGCTCGACAAAAGTTGTAGTCTGTCCCGGAAGAATACTCGGGGCCATTGTTTGCCCTGATAAATTATCGACTAAAAAATTAGAATTAATTCCTTGAAAGGCGCTGGTATAAGAGCCAAAATAAGCGGTTCCATTTTTTAAATTCATCCCTTGGTAATCAACCTTCGAGCCAAGCGCTCCTTGAGTCGGGCTGATCATACAGATACCAGGACGAGCAATATTATTCTTGATAAAATCAGGAAGTTTGGGTCCGACTTCATTATTGGTGACATCGATATTGTCTGGCGAGTTCCCGTCACGTTTAACTTGAATCGGTCCGGTGGCCGCCCCGCTAGGTACGGCGATTGTGATTTCCCGGTCCGTCCAAGAACTAATACAGTTCGGATTAAGCAAGCCTGGGAAATTGGCTAATTGAGTTTGGCCGGCGTTAGCGCCTAAAAAACTGACTTGTCCGGTATTTAAAACCTTGGTCACCGTAAAGTCATCAATATATAAATCAGTACCGGCTCCAGTTGGATTGTAACCGATAGATAAACCAATCTCAATCGCTTTCTTGCCGGTGCTATCAAACCAAGTATCCATCTCCGGAGTATATTGAAAAGTGTAAGAATATAAAGTCCAATCTTTAGCCTCGCCGGCCGGAATCGAAGTCATATTCAGAGCGTTGTAACATTTCGTTTGATAGGGCGCATTGACGCAGCAGGTATTAGCTTGGTCCGCACATGTTTTACCGAAACCTGGGGCACACGGATCTTCGCCAGCCGGAGGAGTCGGCGTCACCTTTGAACCGTCCCAAGTATAACCTGGTTTCAAAGCGGCGTAATAATCATAGCCGACGCACATTGATGACCAGCCCAAATTTGTACTAGTTTGGATTGCAACATCAGAGGAACTTTTCCCTTTATAGTAGAACTGGATAGAATAAGTTTCTCCCGGTTTAAATTCTAAGGGCGCTAAATTATAAGTCAATTTAGCCCACATTACGTTGTAAGAATTTCCCCAAACCAAAGACTCGCCTTCTGAATAAACAGCGGGGCCGCTTTGATGAGATTGATCCGTTCCCGAAAAATGGCAGGTCTTGTCAGAAGCATTCCAAGTACAATTACTCATATCTTGGCAAACTGCTTTTATACAAGTTCCGGGATATGGCAAATTAGGGTCTTGATGCAGGCGCACGCTTTGTTTTCCTGATCTAAAAACGTCATTAACAATACCAACACTTGAGTGCGGTTGCGAAGCTGGAGTCCAATCAGTTGGTACTGCCCCAACCGCTCCCTGCTCAAAATCAATATTAGTTAAAATATTTTCGAATAATTTCGAAGTTGTGCCAAAATTATAGCCATAAATCGTTACAAAGTTATTGGACGCTCCATTTGGCGTGGCCGTATCACATTTAGCACCGCCTAAACAATCGGAGTCCAGATTACAGCCGCGGTTGGCATCATTGACGCAAAAACCGCCCGACGGACTAATTCCGGTAATAACCGGCGGACCGACGCAGACACAATCCTTAGTATCGCATTTTAAATATGGACCACATAGATTATCGTCGGCCGTACATTTATTACCGTTCGGTGTACTATTGCACGATGCCCCAAGTGACGCCCTTGGTTGACAGGTACAAGTGGTATCGTCACAAAAAGAATCAGGGCTGCAAAGAGTATCATCGGCTTGGCATTTATCAACTGCTGCCTTACCATCGCAACTGGTAACAGTACAGCCAGCTCCGACACAAGGCACACAAATGCCACCTAAACATGGTCCCCAAGTTCCCGTATTACAGGTCTGAGCGCCGCCGCAACCGCAAGAAACCATGGCGCCATTAGTACAATTATCTGGTCCGTTGGAAATACCGCCGGTCGCATCCAATAATTTATTTAAAACGAAATAAGTGATGCCCCAAGCTGATAAAATAATCACCAATCCAATAGCGGCGTTGCGCAAAATCTTAGTCGCCGTGGCAATTTTTTCTTCACTGCCATTGGACGTCATCCAGATGAAGCCGCCATACAAGATTAAACAGACTGCAATCAAACTTAAAAAACCCAACAAGATATTGATGATATTAGTCACCACTTTTAGGGGGCTGGTATTGCTTAGAGTCAGAGCACTGTCGACCGTGCTAGTTCCCACATCGACCGTATTGGCCGCGAACGAATGAGGGACTGTTAAAAAAATCGCTCCAAAAATAAAAATAAAAATCAGAAGGCGTTTAAGTTTGCTTGGCATATTATAAATTTTTCAGAATATTATCAACAAAATAATTAATTGGCACAATTACCATTACTGTCTAAGGCGTTAGTCGCCGAACCAAAACAGCAAGACGGATTAGCTTCGCTTAAGCTGACACATCCTGGTCCGACACTCGGCTTGAAACAATTTTGATAAATATTTTTAACTCCCGATCCGATCTGCGAAATATAGGTAACGGATTCAAAAAAATCAGAGTGCATTATATTAGCTGAAGTATAATCCGGCTCTCCATTTGGCGTGCCGATTTCCTTAGCTTCGCTGACCACCCAATATCCCAAAGGTTTGTTGGCGGAATTGCGCAGATTTATCAGTTTATGTTCAGTGCTGATTAAACCGTTATTTATCGACAAGCTGCCGGTGCCTAAAGTGCTGTTCATCATCAGGTCATTAAAATCAATGATGACCGGGCTAGAAATCATGACATTTGTCTCGGCTAGTTTAGGTGATGCCAAAGAAATTGATGGCGGAGTCGAGTTGATTTCATTACTGATAAAAAATGAGAATTGGAAGCCATCTCTTTTGGACTTGTCAGAACCGCCTTCAATATAATAAGGATAGGGAACCAAAACCGGACCATCAGCTTTATTATCGCGATTGCCGTCCAGTGAATTAAACGCTAGATCAACGGCACCATTAAGGTTTAAAGAATCGGCTAATGGATAATATGTCTGTGTCGCTGTGTTCTTACAGGCTCCCGCGACGCATTCGGAATAAGGCGCAAAAACTTGGCAATCACTTGAGGCACTACATGGTTTTAAGGTGGCCGCGTTTATCTTAAGAGCGAGGTGGCTCCCGGCTGGTAGGCAATACATAGTTTCGCCGCAACTATTTACGCCGCACTCTTTATCGGAAACGAATTCCATAGTTTTATAGGCATTGCTAAGGGCATACTTACCGCTGACATAACTGCCGACACAAGCGGTGGCCTGGCAATTGTAAGACAGGCACTCGTTGTCATTGCCGCACGGAGCGCCATTATCTTTAGCTGTGGCGCTGGCGTTTACTAATTTAACGTAATTCTTAAGTTCATCGGCGCTTCCGGATAAAACCATCGGGTTCATCGCTTCGTTAAAGTTAACTTGGATGACCGAATTCATCGGTTTATCTTTTAAGCCTTTAATCGTATAAGTTTCGCTCTTCTCAATACCACCGGCAAATTTCTGAATACTTAAGCCCTGGCTGGTGCTTTGTAAGGTTAAACTATTTCCCGATAGACCGGTGACCTTGGAAAATAAAGTGAGAGTGCCGCCTGAGCTAGTTGTGTTTACAGAGTCATTACCGCTTAATGCGACTTCAATGTTGGCCGCTATGTCAGCCGAGGAATTAGACGATGAACAATCAGCCGGTACGACTATTTCATTCCCGCCATTAGTTTTCTGATTGACAAAAATATAAGTATCGGACGATAGCGTTAAAGTTTCAGCGGCCGCAGCCGGATTAACAATGACCGTCCAAGAATTACCCGGAATTTCATCATTAACTTTAACCGTAAAATAACCACTAAAAACAGCCTCATTATTTACCACGTCGGCTGATCCTAAAAGTCCGCTGCCGCTGTATAAGCTCATCTTATCTTTACTGACGACATTAACCGTGAAGTCAGTAATAACCCCAGAATAATTAGGATCAGCTATGATGTCAGCATCAATCGAAGTTCCTAATTTTTGAATACCAATAACTTTGGCTGGAGTATAGGTCTTCGGGCAAGCGGTTACGACAATCTTAGCCTGGGCCGCTTTGGCGCCGCTTGATGAGCTAACAATATCAGCTTCATTATCAACGGGCGGAAAATTTTCACCGAACACCACTTGCGGGGGCTCGAGATCTAACTTGCTGCTGGTTTCAAACGTCCACTCTAAAAAATCAGATGAACAAGTGGTAAACAAGGCTTCCCCGCTAGCTTTTTTAATACTGTTGGTTAGCCGCACGCCGTACTCGACATTACCACTTGAAGTTCCCAAGTAATTCAAAGGTCTCAGGACTATCGTTTTTTTATCTGATGGCACAGTGACTTCGACATCTTTAACATTGGTCTCGCAAGAACCAGAAACGCAAGAATTACCGTCAGATGTTTTATATATCTGGATGTTTGCCGGATTGATTAAATTACAATTTGGCGTATTGTCGCAAGCGCAAGGATTTTGGGAAACTTTATTAATACAAATCGTGTCTAGTTGCAAAGCCTCTTTAGCGGTTACTAGGATGGCGGAATTTCGAGCGACATCTTTGCTATCGGGTTGAGGATAAACAGACTCAATCGAGCAAGAACCAATGGCGCCTAAGCTTAAATTTTTTAGACTGCCATTATTTAAATCACCCCCTGGTGGCGTTCCTCCGGTCACACCAACTAATTTTGATAGCACAAAATAAGCGATGCCCCAGGCCGATAAGGTAATTATTATTCCGATGATAGCATTCCTTAACATTCTCTTGGCTTCACTAATCTTTTCTTCGCTTCCCCCTGATGTCATCCACAGAAAACCGGCGTAAATAAAAATACTCACTACGATTAACCCCAGGAAACCTAAAGCGATATTTATGATGCGCGTGACTATAATAAACGGCGATGAATTGCCGAGTGAGAGAGCACTGTCTATCTGACTGGCACCGACGTCGACAGTACCGGCCGCTAAAACGCTTTTAACCAATAAAAAACTGGCCAGAATTGCCAAAAAAGGCAGACCAAATTTTTTAAAAAAAGAAGTTAAATTTTTTATCATTTATTTATAATAATATCCTTATTATGTTATAATAATTATAACAGAAAAAGATAAAAAAGAAAAAGATATGACCATTGACCGCATCGTAAAAAAATTTAAAGAAAATCATCCTCAAATCGATGCGGAAATTTTGTGGTTAGCGGCTGAATTTGCAGAAACTGCTCACAAAGGGCAACTCCGAAAAAGCGGCGAACCCTATATTAACCACCCTCTCCATACCGCTTATCTTTTAACGGAGATGAAAGCCGATTTAGCGACGGTAACCGCAGGTTTACTGCATGATGTGCCGGAAGATACTGACTATTCAATCGAGGATGTCGAAAAGAATTTTGGCGAAGAGGTCGCTAATTTAGTTCGCGGCGTCACCAAGCTGGGAAAATTAAAATATCGCGGTATCGAACGATATCGGGAAAATTTAAAAAAGATGTTTCTCGCCATGACTGATGATATCCGCATCGTCTTTATCCGATTTTGCGATCGCTTACATAATTTAAGGACGCTCGAATCGCTTCCCGAAGAAAAAAAACGGAGAATCGCTAAAGAAACATTAGAAATCTATGCCCCGATTGCCGGAATGCTCGGTATCTGGCGTTTAAAGTGGCAAATGGAAGATTTGTGTTTCAAGTACTTGTATCCTGAAGAATTTCATAATCTCGAGCAAGAATACGAAGTTGAAAAAAAAGCGGAAAGAAATTTATTTTTCCAAAAAGTTAGAAATATCTTAGCGCCGTATCTTGAAGAATCAAAGGTAAATTACGACATCGAGGTCCGCTTCAAACATCTCTATAGTATTTGGAAAAAGATGCAAAATAAAAACCGGAAGTTCGATGAAATCTACGACGTGTTCGCGTTGCGCTTGATTGTCGATAATATTAATGACTGCTATAAAGTGCTCGGCATCATTCACACCATCTGGAAACCGAAGCCGAATCGCTTTAAAGATTATATCGCCGTTCCCAAGCCCAATGGCTATCAATCACTGCACACGACTGTTTTCGGTCCCGAAGGTAAAGCCGTCGAGTTCCAAATCAGAACCATGGAAATGCATGAAGAATCTGTTTATGGTTTGGCGGCGCATTGGTATTATAAATCTCAGAGCAACAAAGAGTTCGAAAAGCAACCGACTTGGCTTAAAGAAATTGCTGATGTTCAGAAAGAAATATCCAACACTTCGGAATTTATTAAGAGCGTTCAGCTGAATGTGTTCCGTGATCGGATTTTTATTTTTTCCCCCGAGGGCGATGTTTTCGAATTACCCGAAGGTGCCACGCCGATTGATTTTGCTTATGCCGTCCATAGTGATGTCGGCAATCACGCTAGTGGCGCCATCATCAACGATAAGCATGGGCGCTTAGATCAGGAATTAAAAAATGGCGATCTCGTGGAAATCGTTCTGGAAAAAAATCGGATGCATCCCAGTAAAGATTGGTTGAAATTTGCGAAGACCAAAAGAGCCCGCGACCACATCAAACAATATGCCAAGAAATCGGCCCTAGAAAATATCAAACGATTTATTCCTGGGATCAAGAAATAAAAAAAGACTCTGAAAATATCAGAGTCCTTTTTTTATTTTTACCTTCTCATTTCTTCTTCAGGCAATTTGCCGGTCTTGCGCAAATAGTCCTTCTCTTTCTTAAGCTTTAAACTGGTAAGAGCATACTTCTTTTGTTGACGCTTAGTTTTTTTAGGAACTAAGTGTTGTTTCTCTCGAGCCTTTTCAAGACGTTTTCCATTCTTCAACGCCTTCTTAAACTTTCTCAAGAAACTTTCGAAACTCTCTCCAGATTTTCTTTTAAAATCAGCCATAAATAACACCCACCTTTCTATTTATTTTCTTATCTAATTTTTCTTTAATCTTCTTCTGGGTCACGATTTCCTGAACGCCTGATTCCATATCTCGCATTAAAATCGTTTCATCCATCACTTCTTTCTTGCCCAAAACTAAGGTTATTTTCGCCTTCAAACTATTAGCCTCTTCAATCTGAGATCTTAAACTATCAACTGAAAAAGATTGGCGGACATTAAAACCGTAAACTCTTAATTCTTCAAAAAGCAAAAGCGCTTTTGTTTTTGCCTGTTCACCAATTTGAGCGATATATATCAATTCTTCTTCGTCAGAATAAGTGGCAACGGAATTCTTTTCTTTCAGTTTCATCATCGCTCGTTCCAAGCCGATAGCCAAGCCGACACATGGGGTCGCTTTTCCGCCTAAACTTTCAACTAACGAATCACAACGTCCGCCGCCAGCTAGCGCTAATTTACCATTGGCCACGCCATCGTCTCCGACCGGCCAAAATTCAAAAACAGTATCGTTATAATAATTCAAACCACGGACTAAATATGAATTAAAGTTGTAAGGAATGCCAAGCTCATCTAAATATTCCAAAACTTTTCCAAAATGTTCACGGCTCGCGGCTGATAAATAGTCGGCAATCTGTGGAGCGCCATCCCTAACCTTAACGCAGACATCTTCACGACAATCCAAAAGAGCTAAAGGATTCTTAAGCAGATTCTTTTTACAGTGATTGCATAATTTTGAACGGCGTCCGCGTTCCTTATAAAAAGACGCTAACTTGCTATTATATTCCTTGCGAGAATCGCTATCGCCTAAACTATTTATCTGGACCTGGATATTGATTTGTAATTCTTTAAAAAATCGATAAGCGGTATTAATCAGCACGGCCTCAGCCATCGGTTTCTTTTCGCCAATGATTTCCAAATCAAACTGATTTGATTCACGATAACGGCCGCTGGCCATTTTTTCTTGACGATAGACCGGGCCAACTGAAAACAAACGCACCGGTTGAGGTAATTCATCCATCTTGTTTTCGATATATGATCGAATCATTCCCTGAGTAAGTTCTGGGCGGAGCACCGCCTTTTCTCCTCGTTCAAAATCGACAAGATAAAACTCTTTATCTGAATTCTTTCTGGTTGATTTCTTATATAAATCAAAGTCTTCAATAATCGGAGTGCGCAGAGCTGAAAAACCAAAAATTCTCGCCAGTTCCCAAGATTTAGTCACCGCTAAATCCCAAGTTAAAAAATCGGTACTGACATAATCCTTTAAACCTAAAAGACGGCCAACTGCTTTAGCGCTTTTCTTCTCAACCCGTTTTGCCGCCGGTATTTCCTTAGAAGCACTGGCAGTGGTTTTTTGCTTTGGCATATTGATTAATATTTTGGTAAATTATTTTGATTAAATATCTTGGCCTCGCTTATCGGCAAGCCGCGCAACCAAACTCTTCCGGTAATAAAGCTCTTATTCACCGATCCAAAAAATCTGGAGTCTTGAGACGCGCCGCGATTATCGCCCAGAACAAAATATTCATCAGCTTTAATAGTGACCCGATTTTCATTGTTGGCAATCGTAACTGTGCCAGGCGCTAAATACGGTTCATTCAAGACGAAACCGTCCGGATGCTGGGTATTATAGATATAAACCTGTCCGTTTTTAATCTGAACATCTTCACCCGGAAGGCCGATGACTCTTTTAATAAAGTGCTCTTGCGGATCGCGAGGGTATCGGAAAACAATTATCTCTCCTCTTTGCGGCGTATGGAAACGGTAGCTTAGTTCATCAATAATCAAATATTCATAGTTATGAAAATTCGGTTCCATGGACGTACCTTTAACATAAAAAGGCTGAATTAAAAAATAGCGGACCGGAACGATAATCACAAGAGCAATAGCCGCTAATTTAATGAGCTCTCGCAAAAATAAAAAGAATTTTTTGAACATATAAAAACTAAAAATGTGCTGATAAGTAATAACAAAGCTTCTTAACTTTTGTCTATTCTAACATCAAAAAGAAAAAAAAGCAAACCCCCTTAAATCAGCCTATTTTATGAATACTTTTTGGCTTAACTTAGTAAATTATCATCGCATCGCCATAGGAAAAAAAACGATACAACTGAGAAATGGCCTCTTGATAGGCCTGCTCCATCAATTCTTTGCTAGAGAGAGCGGAAACTAGCATTAATAAGGTCGATTTTGGCAGGTGAAAATTGGTTACTAGGGCGTCAACGACCTTAAACTGATAACCGGGATAGATAAAAATTTCAGTCCAAGCTGCATATTTATCCGGACAGCCCGCCTGCCCCCATGATTCCAGGGTTCGGGCGCTAGTTGTTCCGACCGCAATAATCCGTCTTCCTTCTTCCTTAGCTTTTTTAAGCCGTCGAGCGGTTCCACTGTCAATTTCGGCATACTCGGCATGCATCTTGTGTTCTAAGATATTTTCCGCTTTAACTGGCGAGAAAGTCCCGAGGCCAACATGCAAAGTTACTCTCTCAATTATTACTCCTTTGGCTTCAATTTTCTTCAAAAGCCGCGGTGTGAAATGCAAACCGGCGGTCGGTGCCGCCACTGAACCGATTTTATTCTGGTTGGCATAAATCGTCTGATAATTCCTTTTATCTTCTGGCTGATTTTTCGGTCTCTTGATATAAGGCGGCAAAGGTAGGTGACCAATTTTAGAAACCGCTTTAAAAAAATCAGCTCCCATCTTATTAAATTTTACGAGCCAGGTTCCATCTTCATTATTTTGAATCGGCGTCGCCTCAAAATTACTCGCCAGTTCAATTATAGTGCCAGCTTTAATTCGACCACCGAGTAAGCACTCCCAAGTCAGATCATCAATTTTCTTATGTAAGAAAACTTCGACAGCGCCCCCAGTGTTTTTTTTATGGCCGAACAAGCGGGCCGGAAAAACTTTAGAATCATTAACGACTAAAACGTCTCCAGGATTTAAATAATCAATAATGTCGCTGAATTTTTTGTGCTCGATTTTTTTCGTTGTTTTGTTGACAACTAAAAGCCGCGCGGCATCGCGCGGCTTGGCAGGTTCTTGAGCAATTAACTCTGACGGTAAATTGTAATCAAAATCACTTAGCAACATATTTCAACCCTAAATGTTTATAAGCCGTCTCGGTTACGATGCGGCCGCGCGGTGAACGATCTATAAAACCAAGTTGTAATAAATATGGTTCATAGACATTTTCAATCGTATCAATATCTTCGCCGGTCGAGGCCGATAATGTATTAAGGCCAACCGGTCCGCCTTTAAATTTATTGATAATCGTCGAGAGTAATTTCCGATCCACCTGATCGAGTCCCAGTTCATCAACTTCCATCATCTTAAAAGCTTCTTGGCAGACGGCTAAATCGATATAACCCTCGCCTTTGACCTGACAGTAATCCCTGACTCTTTTAAGGAGGCGATTGGCAATTCGCGGCGTCTTTCTGGCGCGACTCGCAATTAAATTAGCACTCTTCGAATCTAATTCAATCTTTAAAAGTTTAGCGCTGCGCCTGATAATCCGTTCAACATCTTCAAGCTCATAAAAATCTAAATGATGCATATGCCCGAAACGATCGCGAAGCGGCGCTGAAAGCAGACTGGCCATCGTAGTTGCGCCGATGATTGTAAAATGCGGCAAGTCGAGTCTAAGGGTTCTGGCGCTCGGGCCTTTTCCCATAATTATATCTAACGCGTAATCTTCCATCGCCGGATATAAAATCTCTTCGATATTTTTATTCAAACGGTGGATTTCATCAATAAACAAAATATCACCTTCTTCTAAATTTGTCAGGATCGCCGCTAAGTCGCCGCTTTTTTCAATTGCCGGCCCTGAAGTTACTTTAATATGGGCTCCGATTTCATTGGCGATGACATGGGCTAAGGTTGTTTTCCCTAAACCTGGCGCACCGTATAATAAAACATGCTCGACGGCTTCATTTCTTTTTTTGGCCGCCGAAATAGCGATTTCTAAATTAGCCTTTATTTTTTCTTGCCCGACATACTCACTTAAAGTTTTCGGACGCAACGAAAAATCAAACAGTTCATCGCTACCCTGTTCTTTTGGATCGATAATTCTTTTTTCAGTTTCCATATGATTATTAATTGCTAAATTGATCCCAGGTTTGCTGGCCGTTGCCGCTGATATCATAGACTTCGCCGCGATATTTGGGGTTGGTAGTTGAAGTGATAATAAACCAAGCCTTAACTCGAGCAAATATTTCTCGGAACTTCATATCTTTTATCTTTTGATACGTATGCAAGTCAGCACTGCAGCCCAAAGCGTCGATATTTAACTCATGGCTATAATACAGTGCTCTCGGCAGATGATAAGTCTGCGTAATAACCAGAGCTCGAGTGATATTAAAGACATTTTTAGCTCGGTAGATAGTATCATGCGTATCAAAGCCTTGATTGTCCAAAAAGATGTCGCTCTCCGGAATCTTTTCCGCCAACAAAAAATCTTTGCCTGATGTTACTTCGTCATAACCTGTTTGACCCTGAGCTCCGGAAACTAAAATCTTAGCAATCTTTTTATTCTTATATAAATTAACCGCGGTCTGCAATCGATCGCTATAGACATCGCTTGGTACATTATTACTGCTGACGCCGGCGCCAAGAACAATCCCCACCGGATATGCCCCGATGTCTTTTCCACAATCAACGGCAATATAGCTATCGCCTGATAGAACCTGAGTATTGGCAAACCAGATAAACCATAAACCGACAACTAACAGGTAAAAAAAGTAACGGAATTTAAACCAAGAAAAACTCATAAATTTTTTTTAGACGCCACTGGCAGATGTCGCGGAAATCGCAATACTTGCAGAGTTCGGTCGGATTAGGCGGAAAATTTCCCTGTTTAATTTCAGCGATTTCTTCCAAAACCTCAGAACGTAATTTTTCAATATCTTTATCTTTGGCGGCAAATGAAGTTTTATAGCCACCCTCAAGATAATAATAACTCAAAACGCTAACTTTGGCACCTAAAAATTCTTCTAAGAATATTTTATATAAAATAAGCTGGCGTTTATCGGCATATTCTAGTTTTTCTTTCGGGTTTCCGGTTTTGTAATCAATTATCTCCAGGGTTCCATCCGACAACTTGTCAACGCGGTCAATCGCCCCTTTGATGACGCCGTCACCAATTTTGAAAGTAAAGTTTTTCTCCAAAAATAAAACTTCCGGTTCTTCGCCATCGGACCACAATCGCCAAAAGTTTTTTAGAATGTCTCTGCCTTTTTGATGATATTTTTCTCGCTCTTCTTTACTGGCATAACCATCCTCTTGCCAACGGCTTTCATAAATATCTAACAGTTTCTGGCCATCTAAAATTACTTTTTTTGATTCAAACAAACTATCTTGAAAAACTTTTTTAGAGTCAAGTAATGGTTCTAAAAATTCATTCAAAACATTATGCAAAACGCGTCCAAAAATTAAACTCGCCTTGTCAGTTGGCACTGGTATCTTTAAAACAAAGGCGAATTTATATTGCAAAGGACAATTAGAAAATGCCGCTAGTTGAGAAAAAGAAAACTTATCCGGTAAGACTAATTTTTCATTTTTAATTTCAGCTTTTTCGTCTAAGCGATCAAGGTCGCGTAAGAATTCTAATTTAGTCGCGAACTCTTGGTCATTACCCACTTCAAAAACATCCAGTCCCATTTCCGCAATAAAGGGTGACGGTTTCTTTTCACGAACACCGCCGTAATCTTTAGCGCCGGTAATAAATAATTCTTCTTTGGCCCGAGTTATTGCCACGTAAAACAAACGGCGTTCTTCTTCAATGTGAGCTTCTTTACCCGCGATAATTTTTTCTTTAACTAAATTTTCGGGAATACTTATTTTCTCAGAACGAGAAATTGTCGGAAACTTCTTATCAACGATATTAACGAGAAATACATATTTAAATTCTAAGCCTTTCGCGGCATGAACCGTCATAATTTTAACCGTATCATTATCGGCAAAATCTAAACGCAAAGCACCAACCTCTCCGGCTTCAAGTTCTAAATCCATCAGCTGCATAAAATCATTCAAGCGTGAGGCTGGCATTGTCTCTTCGAATTTTTTTATCTTTTGATAGAACTGATTTAAATATGAAAAAATTTCTTGATCACGATCAAAGTCGTAAGACGTCACCAACCCAGAGTCGTAAGCGAAGCGTAAAAATATTTTACTCGGCTCAGAATCGGCCACTAGTTTTGAATGCTTATCTAAAAGTTCGAGCAGTTTATTAATATTCTCGCGAGCCGAGACGCTGACTCCGGGAATTGTCGCAATATTTTTTAAAGCTTCGAAGAGCGACCAAACTTTTCGCCTGGCAAATTTATTGATGGTTATTATGTCCAGGTGACTGACTTTAAATCCGGGCATGCTTAGGACGCGGAATAACGCCGATGATTCGTGATAATTATCCAGTAGGCGAAGATAGGCTAAGCAGTCTAGAATAATCGGTTTATAATATAAACCTTTTAGCGAAACAAATTGATTCGGAATGCCGAGACGGGTTAATTCTTTAACATAAGCTTCGGCCGTATCGTTAGCCCGAACCAAAATTGCAAAATCCAACCAATCAACTTTTTGCTGATTATATAAATCACCAATCTGGGCAGCCGTAAATGCGACTTCTTCTTCGCCGCGATTAAATTGCAGATAACGAACCGCCGGTGATTCTTTTACAGAAAAATTGGCGCCGGATTTTAATTGCTTATCAATTTTTAATTTGTCCTCTAAGCGATTCGGATTATTGTGTTTAATAAAATGATATGAATAATCTAAAATTTCTTGGCGAGAGCGGTAGTTATCAACCAACACTAATTCCTTAGCTTTTTTATAATCATCCTTAAACTGCATGATGTTGGAGAGCGAGGCCCCGCGAAATTTATAGATAGATTGATCATCGTCACCGACGACTGTTAAATTATTATTCGGCTGCGCCAACATCTTAACGAGTTCATATTGAGCCCAGTTGGTATCCTGAAACTCATCAACCATAATCTGTTTAAATTGTCTCTGATAGGCGTGTAAAATATTCGGCCGGGTCTTAAATAATTTAAGAGTAAAAACAATTAAGTCGCCAAAGTCTAGAAAATTATTTTCCATTAACAATTCGTTGTAGGTGGCATAAGCACTGGCCAATTCCTTAACTCGCTTTACCTCCATCTCATCTTCATCTTTATTGTCGGCGGCTGTCTTTAAATAATCACTCGCGGAAACATCCTCATCTTTCAGCCGAGAAAAGTGGCGCAGCATTTCCGAAATAAACTTCGTTGGATTACCCAGCGGGCGATAATAATCTAGCTCAAAACGAGATAGATTTTTCTTAATTAAAATCCATTGTTCGGTCGCTGATAATAATTTGAAGTCAGCTGATAAGCCAATATCTAAAGCGTGTTCCCGTAATAATCTTTCACAGAAGCCGTGAAAGGTGTGAATCCATAAATCAACATAACCATAAGGCAGTAATTTGTCAGCGCGCTCTTCAAGTTCGCCGGCCGATTTTTCGGTAAAAGTTAAAAGCAAAACTTCCTCGGTTGAAAGTCCTTTTTCTAAAACTAAATAAGCCAAGCGATTAATTAACACCGTGGTCTTTCCGGTTCCGGCGCCAGCCACAATCAAAAGCGGCCCTTTTTCATGAGTAACAGCTTCGGTTTGTCGGCTATTTAAATTTTGAGTTAATTCAATGGGCACAAATTAAAATTTTAAGGCTTTTTTTAGGGACGCTTCTTTTTTAGAAGTTAGTGGACCAATAAGGGCCAAGTTTAAATTCTTCACAATAAATATTTTTTTAGCTACTCGACGCAAATCAGCTGGTTTTATTTTTTCAATTTCTTTAATATAATCCGCCGGACTTAGATATTTTTTTCGCAAAATTGCTTGACGGCCATACCAATTAGCTAAATCATCAGACGCTTCAAGCGAAATCGCTAAACGCCCTCGAATCATATCCTTGGCTCGTTTAAGCTCCTCATCTGGCACTAATTCTTCGGAAATCCGTTTATATTCATTAATAATAATATTTACGACTTCTTCCTCGTGTCCCAATTTAATTCCGGCCGTGGTGGCTAAATATCCGGAATCAGAATAAAACTCTGTGCTGGTTCTAACCGAATAGGCTAGGCCACGGCGTTCCCTGACTTCGCTAAATAGTCGGGAGCTCATTGAACCGCCTAAAATAATGCTCAGTAATTTAATTGTGAATTCTTCTTTGTGTCCGATAGCCTGAGTTCTAACTCCCAAAGCTAAAGTAACTTGATCAGTTTTTTTATGGACAGACAGCACCGCTGGATTCTTTTGATTCTCTTTAACTTTAACTTTATCTTTCCAGGTATTCTTGGTGAAATTTAAAAAATATTTCTTAACCAACGCGTCCGCATTCTTCGGCACATTGCCTGATAAAATTAAAGTCGCGCTGCTCGCTCCGTATTGTCTAGTAAAATAATTCATAAAATCTTGGCGCTTGAAAGATTTTACATTAGCCACCGTCCCCGCCACGTCCCAACCAGCCGGAGTATCGCCGTAGAGACAAGTTTCAAAAACATCTTCAATCTTCATTAAAGGATTATCTTCGTACATATTAATCTCTTCGATAATAACGCCCTTCTCGCGTTCAATTTCTTCGGCTTCAAATTTGGAATTAAGTAGCATATCAGAAACTATTTCCAGAGCAATTTCTGTTTTATCACCGCTGACCTTAATCCAGTAACCAGTATATTCTTTTGAGGTAAAGGCATTGTATTCACCGCCAACACCATCGAGCTCGGCCGCCAAAGATAGAGCTGTCGGCCGTTTTGAGGTTCCTTTAAAAAACATGTGCTCCAAGAAGTGAGACAATCCATTTTCTCGGCGACTTTCGTATTTTGACCCAGTTTTTATTACTACTAAAGCAGTTATTGTTTCTGTTCCCGAAAGAGGTGCGCTAATATAAGCCATTTTATTCCCCAAAGTTGTGTATTTCATGTTTATATATTCTAATTTTTATACTTTAAATTTATCACAAGTCTGCTATAATTGAAACTAGTCAGATTTATTTAGTTCTGGCCCTAATTTTATTCAATATGGCCAACTACAAAATAGCCGATCATGACCTAATTTTAAGCAGCGACAAAAAATATGTGTTGCGCGTTAAGGATTTGCCGGAAATCGACAAACCTAGAGAAAAAATGATTAGTCGCGGGGCCAGCGAATTATCATCTTCAGAGTTACTCGCGATTATTTTAAATACTGGCAATAAAAAAGAGGGTGTTTTAGAAATGAGTTCTCGTCTTTTAAAAGAATACGGTGAAAAAGCGATTATCAGCCAAAGTAATCCCGAAAAATTATCCAAAGAATTAAATGTGCCAATTGTAAAAGCTTGTCAGATTGTTGCTTGTTTTGAATTAGGCCGTCGCTTCTTCTTAAAGAAACCACATGGTTCAGTTACAATTCGGACTGGCCGCCAGGCCTTTGATCACTTGAAAGAAATGGGTGGTTTATCAAAAGAAAATTTCCGCGGTTTATATTTAAACAGCCGTTATCAATTAGTTCACGATGAAGTAATTTCTGTTGGCAGTCTAACATCAAGTTTAGTTCATCCCCGTGAAGTTTTTAAACCCGCCTTTGAGTATAGCGCTGTGGCCGTAATTATTGCCCATAATCATCCATCAGGAAGTTTAAAAATTACTCCGGCTGATGCGGAAGTGACCGCTAATTTAGTTGAGGCTGGTCGCGTTTTAGGAATTGATGTTTTAGATCATTTAATAATTGCCGGAAATAAATTTATCAGCGTCCCCTTAAAATAATAAGTCTTTCCCCTCTAGACTTTAATTTAAAATGTTAGCGACCTATAAAATTAAATCATATAATTTTTTACTTAGCGATGAAAAGAGTGTGAAATTTCACGTTGAATCTAATGATTATTTTGGAACGCTAGCAACGGTCTTATCACTTTGGCAACAGGAAAAGAAATGGCCAGAAAGTGGATATAAAGAAATTCATGATGATCTCATGAACTTGCAAAAAAATTACTACATTAAAAAACGAACTTAATTAGTTCGTTTTTACGATTTATCACTATTTAATAGGGCAACTAACAAGAAAAATACCAGGATTCCAATCGATTGAGTCCATAGCCAATGGTCAAATAAACTTAAAATTACCAAAGCCAGTCCAATCGGCCACACATTCTTTTTGAAAAACACGCCAAACCAAAATAATAAAATGGCAATCAGGCCGAAAATTCCGACCTCCCCCCACGCAAGAAGCCAATAATTATGAACTGGCTGGTAATACCACCAAGGATTCGTGTGGTTATCCGCGTAAGCAACCGCTAAGGTGTAATTTCCGATGCCAACTCCTTGGATTGGTTTTTTTATAATCAAACTCTCGGCTTGTTTGAGATATAACTCTCTTTCCGAAATTGATTTATTCTCGAGGCGGCTGGTGGTCTGAGTCCGGACTAAAAATAAATCATTATACGGAATAACAATTGCCGCTGAAATAAATATTGTTAAAAAAATAAACAGGCCGATTAGTTTCTTTTGGAATAAACCGCGACGCCACGCCTTAAATATTATAAATGGCGCGCTAAGTACTAAAGCTAGAATAGCGGTTCTCGAAAATGAAACTAACAGGGCCGTATATAAAATTGAAAAACTAACTAAATAAAATAATCTGGCATTGCGTCCAATTTCTTTTTTTAAACTTAAATATAAAATCAAAAGAAGGCCGAGAGCCATCATTCCCCCTAAAATATTGGGGTGATCAAATGAGCCATAAGCTCTTAAAAATCTTCCACCACTAGTTTCAATCACCACATCGCCGAGGGTTCCCGCCGAATGATACGCTAGACCTAAATATTTACTGGCAAAAGTACTCTGAGTAAAAAATTGATATACACCCAGTAAGCCCGGCGCTAATAATCCAGCAATCAAAAATTGACCGGCATTTCTTACGTTTTCTTTCTTAATTACAAAAAATAACAGCCCGCCAGCTGCCAAAATCAAAAAATGATAAATCGCCAATGTCTTATCCTGTGCCCAAATTACTGACAACAAAGCCACTGCTTCAAATAGAATTAAAGGCCAATTATTAAATTTTAACTTCCTTAAATTTAAAATCAAAAAAGGTATAAGCAAAAGCCAGGAAGCAAAAAAAGAAATCTCCAAATAATTAAGCGGCGCCCCGCGAAGAATTAATTTTGTTTGCCACGGCAAAACCAGCAACCATAAATAAAAAATGTATTCGCTTATCTTGCCTCTATTCATAAATATTAAATGCCTTTAAGCGATTATAGTATTTTTGATGGAATTCCGCTCGCCGATCATTTATATAAAATCGAAGAATCGAATCAGAAACCATAACGCCCGAATCTCTATTAACCAATTTTTTTAACGTTGGGGGCATTATCGCTAGCTGGAGATATTTAGCTAACCAATTAAGTACGTCTCCAAAAATAAAAAAGGTCCATTCCCACATGTTTCGGTGCCAATAATTATTAGGAAATTTTTCTTTTAAAAGCAAACTATTAGGAAAGGATTCTTTTAGCCATGGATTTTTAAAGCGGATATATGAAAGGTATCTGTCATAATCGTAAATCGGATACAGCCCCAGAAACCAATGGTCAAAATATGGATCGCCTGATTTAAAGCGTAGGGATTCCATCGCCAAACCGTCAACGCTGGCATAAAAGCTAAGACACATTTTATTACGTTTACACTGTTTTGTTGGTCGTTGTCGGGCCAGTTTCATGAGTCCCGTGCAAAACATCCGATCCAGCCATAATCGATGCGGAGACGTCACAATAAAAATATCGATATCGCTTTCATCTCGCAAATTATGATGACCGATTAAATTTGAAACTGCCACCAACTTCACACTCGGCATTAATCTAAATAATCTCGAAGCGCGCCTGGCCAGCTTAATTTTATAATTGGCATAATTATATCTTTTACGACGAATCGCAATTAAATCCTGCCTACCCGGTAAAAAATAAAAACCTTCATGCTGGCTAATTATATTTTCTAAAATGAGACTGTCGACAATATTTTCCAAAACCGCCAAATCAGTTTCTACTGATAAGCTCTGCCAAATATCCCAACGGGTTAGCGGGTAATCAAACATATCAAAGAAGACAATCGTTTTAATGACCGCTTCGCGTAGCTTGGTTGTCGAAATATTATTCGTCATTTTTTGGACGTTCAATCTTAATTACTTCAACCTCACTAACTCCGCCAGTTATTTTTATCACGTCTTTATCTATCTTTTTGAATTCGCCATAAGCACTATTATAATGATTGACGGTCGTCGATAAGCTGTTGCCCATTTTCTGCAAAAAATCATCATAAGAAACGATATGTCGGCCTAATTTTTCGACGTTCTGTTTAATCTCAATCGCTTTTTCTTCAATCTGCATCGCTTTTAAACCTTGCAGAACCGTTTGCAGATAGGCCAAGAAAGAAGTCGGCGAAATTATAATAACTTTCTTTTCGCGGAAAGCATATTCAATTAAGTCGCGGCTATTTACTTTTACGCCACCAACACTGCCGACTAACAAATCGTAATAAATGGACTCCGATGGAATGAACATAAAAGCGAATTCAAGTGTTCCTAAATTAGGCATCACGTATTTTGACGTTTCATCGATGCGGTTTTTCAAATCAGTTTTAAAGGCGATTTCTAATTTCTTACGAGTTTCATTATCCGAACAATTAAGTAATCGTTCGTAATTTTCTAAAGAAAATTTGGCATCTATCGGAATTATCTTATCTTTCACAAAGACCACAGCATCCACAATCAAATCCTTGCCCGTTTTTTCATCCTTGCCCATTTTATATTGCATCTCGTAAGATTTTGGCGGCAAAACATTTTTTAAAGTTTCCTCTAAATAATATTCTCCCAAGACGCCGCGCTGTTTTGGATTTTTCAAAATATCTTGCAAGCTTTGAAGTTGCGCTGAAAAATTTACCACTTGTTTATTGGTCTCGTCTAACTTTGTCAGTTTCTCCGTCACGTCAGCGATTAGTTTAGCCGATTGGCCGGTAATATTTTGAATGATACGCGTTGTCTGTTCAAACTGCCCCTGACTCGCACGGTGAGTTTCGGATAATTTTCTGTCCAACTCTTGACGAAGCTCGGTATTCTGTTTATTTAATTGATTTAGCTGTTCCGATTGAGTTACTAGGCGCTCCATAAAAGGCACCATCTTGGCATCACTGCCGCCTTTTTTATTAAGAAGAATAATTATTACCGCGGCCAGTCCCGCTAAAACTAGGACAAATAAAAATATAAGTGGAGTTTCCATAGAATATGTAAATATTTAATTAATAACTGCCTTCATTATATATCTTTTTGGCTTTATTGCGCATATTGACAGATATGGCTTTTTTTATTTTAGATTCTTTTCATATTTAAAATACCCCTCGAACGAAGTGCCAAGCTTATTGCTTGACACAATGTCTAAGGGGTACATTTTCTTAATTACTTGGAGCGATAAATTTGTCTCGGGACCCGAATGACAAATAATCTCCTGTTTGCCAGGTTTCTATATTGACACCGGATACTTTTGTTGTAGTCTGGACAGTATAAAATTTATTACCTGATTTGATAACAAAATATATACTGCCTTCTTTAAGTATATCCGCATACTTAGCAACCACTTTCCTGAGCTGAGACACGGTTAAGGCAGCTTTTTCCTTTTCTGTGTCGGATTTAAAGATTTCATCGAAGCTCGCTTCTCCGTTTAAGGAAAAAATCATCAATGAAGTCGCATTAGTTGCTGGGGCTCCCTGATCGATATTCCATTTTTTGAAATTCTCATCAACGGATGAAAAGACGTCTTTATCAGACGACTTTTCTTTTCCGGTCGTAGGGTCAATAGTCAGTTTTTCTGCACCGTTTACCGGCTTTAAAAATTTTTGATTTTGTCCCTGGGTAAAACCGTAGGACAAAATTGCCAAGACGAAAATTAATACATTTTTTTTCATCGTTGTGTATTTTTTTGGGGGGTTTATATTAAGGTTCTTGTCGATTTAAAATCAACATATCATATTAGTGCAATTGCGTCCATTAGTCAATATTTATGACGCTGGCACAAAAAACCAGCCCTTTTCGAAGAGCTGGTTTTTTTCTATTTGAATTATGTTTAGGCCCAAGTAACGCTGGCCACTCGATCATCACCCGCTTTAAATCGCATAATCTTGACGCCCTGAGTATCACGGCCTAAAACGCTAACCGATTTAAATGGAACGCGAATCACTTGGCCGTTATCAGAGATAATAACGATATCTCGGTCTTCCATGGTTTCCGCATTTAGCAAGAAAGCGTTAGTAATTTCTCCGGTCTTATCCGTAATCTTCGCCGTCTTAATACCTGAACCGCCGCGACCCTGAACTTTATATAAACTAAAGTCGGTTCTCTTTCCATAACCACGAGCCATAATAGTCAATATTTGATATTTTCTAATCTTATCTTTATCAGTTTTAGCAACACCCATACCAATTAAGCGATCTTCCTTGTGCAGTCTAACTCCGTTAACACCAGAGGCATTGCGGCCCATATCGCGAACATCGGTTTCCTTAAACCTAATCGCCTGACCTTGAGCGGTTACTAAATGAATATGGTCACTGCCAGAGGTTGGCTTAGCCCAAATTAATTTATCATCCTCCTTAATCTTAATCGCCATTAAACCACTACGTCTCACATTAGCGAAGGCGCTAACGTCAACTTTTTTAACTAAGCCTTTCTCGGTAGCGAAGAATAAATAACGGCTAGTGGAAATTTTATCTAGAGGTAAAATTGAAGTGACTTGTTCACCGCCGGTAAGTTGTAAAAAGTTTACAATCGGCGTGCCTTTCGCAATCCGGGATGCTTGAGGAATTTCGTAAGCCTTTAATTGGAATACACGGCCCTTGGTCGTAAAGAATAAAATATCATTATGGGTCAGAGTCGTGAACATAAACAAGACGGAATCTTCTTCCTTGGTAGTTAAACCGATAATTCCCTTGCCGCCTCGAGCCTGAACTTTAAACGTATCTGGTTCGGTGCGCTTGATGTAACCATCGCGGGTCATCATGACAATCGCCTCTTCATTTGGAACCAAATCTTCCATGTTAAATTCTTTGATGCCGTGGGAAATGATTTCCGTCCGTCTGTCATCGCCGAATTTTTCAGTTAAAGCCACTAATTCATCTTTAATTAAAGTCCGAATCTTAATTAATGAAGCCAGTAATGCTTCCAGTTCGGAAATAAGTTTTTTCTTATCTTTAAGTTCGTCTTCAATCTTCTGTTGTTCAAGGTTGGCTAAACTCTGTAAACGCATTTCTAAAATGGCAACTGCCTGGCGTTCTGATAATTTAAACTTTTTGATTAAGCTCTGCTTAGCGACTTCTTTATCTTTTGAAGCTTTAATGGTTTTAATAACTTCATCGATATTTTTTAAAGCGATCATCAAACCTTCTAATATGTGAGCCCTATCTAAAGCTTTGTTTAATTCAAATTTAGTGCGACGTTTAATAACCTCTTCGCGGTGCTTGATATACTCTTCCAAAATCATTTTGAGGGTCAAAACTTTTGGTTGGATACCACCATCTACTAAAGCCAACATGTTTAAATGAAAAGTTGTCTGAAGCGAGGTGTGCTTATACAAAGCGTTTAAAATCTTTTTTGGATACGCTTCTTTTTTCATTTCAATCACAACGCGAACGCCGTCGCGGTCAGATTCATCACGTAAGGCTTTAATGCCATCGACTTTTTTATCTTTTACTAAGTCGGCAATCTTTTCAACTAAATCAGCCTTGTTAACTTGATAGGGAATTTCGGAAATAATAATTTGAAAACCATTTTTATTTTCCTGAATATCGGCCTTGCCGCGCATCACAATTCCACCTTTACCGGTGGCATAGGCGGTTAAAATATCTTTCTTATTATAAATAATCCCGCCGGTTGGAAAATCCGGTCCTTTAACAAATTCCATCAAATCTTCAATGCTTGCTTCAGGATTATCAAGTAAATGAACAATCGCGCCAGTTAATTCCCTCAAGTTATGAGGTGGAATATTGGTCGACATACCAACTGCGATACCCATGGTTCCGTTTAATAGTAAATTTGGTAATTTGGCTGGTAGCACTCGTGGCTCTTTGCAAGATCCATCAAAGTTAGGAATAAAATCAACCGTATCTTTATCGATATCAAATAACATTTCCTCGGCAATGCCCGCTAATTTTGCTTCCGTATAACGCATCGCGGCGGCACTATCGCCATCCATTGAACCGAAGTTTCCTTGCCCGCGAACCAAAGGATAGCGCATCGAAAAATCCTGGGCCAACCTAACCATTGAATCATAAACCGCACTATCGCCGTGGGGATGATAATGACCTAAAACTTCACCGACGACCGTGGCTGATTTTCTGAATTTGCCACTGGCTCGAAGCCCGATACTCCACATCGCATACAAAATACGGCGGTGAACCGGTTTCATGCCATCGCGAACATCAGGCAAAGCCCGGGACACGATAACGCTCATGGCATATTCCAAATACGAACGGCTCATCTCATCAACGATGGGTTGTTCTTCAACAATACCAAATTCTGTTTGTTTGCGGATGTTTTCTATTTTTTCCGGCTTTTCTGTCTCGTTAGGCATAAACTTTAAATGTTTAGTAGGCAATTTGAGTTATTTTCTCACAACCAGGCGGAATGACGCAAGGGCGTGCTTCACCGATTGATGGCATACAATTTATATATGGTGGGCAACTGACTCTTTTAGAATTTGTAATATCTGTAAATTCTTTTTTGAGTTCAGCCGCGGCCGTGGATGTTGAGGCCGTCGAAGTGGCCGTACTGCTCGCTTTATCCAATAATCCATTGACGAAAGTGCTATCGGTCGTACTAGCGGCAATATTGGCTGCCTCATCAAAACGATTTTGGGCGTCTTGAAAAGATTTATCCATATCGCTGCTAATTTTTTGCCAAGTAACATCCGTCGTCGTTTTCTGATTTTCAAAGACGCCCTTGAGGCTCGCTAACCACAAAAAAAATATAAGAGCTACGATGATAATGATACCAATTTTAACCAACAATGACTTTTTAACGTATTGTTCGTTTGGGTTCATATTTTATTCTTTTATACCGTCAAGATTGACGTCGTAAATAATTCCTTCGGCAACTAGGCGATAGTTTATTATTTCTGATTCATTGAACCAAATTTTTATTTCACGTTCTGCCTCTTCAGTCATATCTGAACAATGAATTAAATTGCGAACCGCTCGGTCATCATAGCTAGATAATTCATAAGAATCTAAAGTGTAATCACCGCGAATCGTTCCGACTTCAGAAGTTAAAGGTTCGGTGCCGCCAACTAATTTTTTTACGATGCCCATTGCCTGGTTGCCTTCAAAGATTATCGGCACAATCGGACCGGCCGTCATAAACTTAGCTAAAGCGCGAATGATATCCTTGCCATATTCCATGGCGTCTTTTTCGATTGGCATTCCCAAGTCCTCACGATTCTTCATGATGTTGGCACCCTTTTTTAAAAACCAAGCTTCATCTTTATTATAATGATCCCAGCATTGCTGTTCGGTGGCCATTACCATTTTTAGGGCGATCATTTTCAAACCGACCCGCTCAAAACGAGAAATCAGTTCTCCAATTAAACCGCGTTGGACGGCATCTGGTTTTAAAATAACAAAGGTTCTCTCCTTCTTAGGATGTTGCATCATAAATTTTCTATTTATATTTTTTAAAAGCTTAAGATTACGAGTTCCATGTCTTCTTGCGGCAACTCTTTTTTGGTAATTTTTAATTTTTCTTCACGGCTTGGTTCAATCCCTAATTCTTTAATAAATTTTTCAACCGAATCTAGGCCGTCAACCGTTAAGCCTTCGGTCTGATAATGCATCGGAATAACAATCCGAGGTTCAATCTGAGAAATAACTTCAACCGCCTTATGAGCGTCTAAAGTATATTTGCCGCCGACGGGAATTAGCAGAATATCCGTGCCCACTAATTTTTCCAGTTGGCTGTTATCCAAAACATGGCCCAAGTCGCCCAAGTGGACAATGGAAATGTCGTCGATTTCAATTCGGTAAATTGTATTAGGACCGCGAAGCTTACCTTCTTCTTCATCGTGATAAGAATCGATACCCTCGACTAAGACCCCTTTAAAATCATATTCACCGGCGCAATCAATCACGAAAGGATTGCCACGAAGAGCCCCCACATTATTATGATCATGATGATCATGGGAAACAGTGACAATATCAGCTTCCAGATTCGGCATCTTTAGCCCGATTCCCTTATCATATGGATCGGTTACCAAAGTAACACCATCGCTACCAATTTTGTCTTGTAATTTAAAGGCCGAATGCCCTAACCAGGTTATTATCATATATATAGTTATGCTTAAATATCAAAAATAGGCCTGAATTACCTATACATTTATTATATCAGGTGAATGTTAAAAGGTCAATTTAAGGCCTGAAATACGGCCTATTAATTGATAAAAAATAAAAAAGAGGGGGTTCTAACGTTGTTGTTAAAACACCCTCTAAATATTTATTCTTTCCGTCATTGTGACGCTACAGGTTAATCCAGTTTAGATTAATATCTGCGTTCAGAGCCTTCACTACCTCGAAGGTTGTGATATCGAATAGCTGATCGGTGGATGTTACATGCAACGGTATAAATACCGTCGGGTGAAACATTTTTTTAGGATCGGTAACCGAAACTTTTAGATAAAATTGACCGATTGGGGCCATGAAGCGTCTTGATGTCTGCTTGTATTTAATAGAAATCGGGTCGTTACTGCCACCTTGAACATCATCTTTTGGTTCAAAATAAAGTTCATAACCCAAAGCCATAAATCTAACTCGAATCATCTTTTCCTTTTCCGTGGACATTTTTGTTATTTCGCCAGTATTGATAGTAAACTTCGTAATTCCTGGGTTAACCCGTTTTCTTAATTCGCCATATGGGTAGATGGCCCCTTTTGGAGGGTAAACTACACCCATATGCATATCACCAACCATGACTGGCAGATAATAGCGATTTCTCGTTGAACTGTTAATGGTATCGGCATTTTTTGCGCTAGAAAACTCTAGCCCCTGCCACTCTTTACCACCGATATCCGAGAACACTTTGAACGCCTCGTCGGTTTTGTTTATAACCCAAACATTAAATGTGTTTTGGGGTTGCTGAATGTACTGTTGCTGAACTGGCTGATTAACAGTTGGTGTAATAGTCTGTGTTGTCTGAGTGTTAATCTGTCCTGCGACTTGCGGAGACGCTTGTCCTGTTGACGCACTAACATCCCCAAAAAGATCACCGATGCTTCCGGTTTTAACGCCGGCTGGAACCGATGTGGTTTGGGTAATAGTTTGTGGCTGATAAACCTGCCCCGAAACAACTGTGGTTGTTTGAGTTTGAACAGTAGCACAATCACCTGGTTCAATTTGAACCCGACCGCTTCCGGAAACTGTTTTGGTTAAATTAAATTTCTGATTGTTGGACAAATCAATAATGTCCATATTCACTTCGCGAACCCTGACAGCGAACGTGGACACACCTTTGAAGGCAATTGTTTTAACTTCACCATTAATGGTGACCTTCAAGTCTCGTCCTGAATTGTTGGCGACCTTGAGCTGTGCGAATGCAACACTCATGCTGCAGACGATTAAAATACAAATAAATAGGAGCTTCTTCATGATTTATATTGTTTTCGTTTATTTTATTGTTAATAGCTACGATTATCTAATAATAGATATTCGTAATATCCTATCAACAAAACAAGCTTTTGTCAATAGATATTTTAGAATGTAAAAAACAGCAAAAAGACCGATAAAATCGGCCTTTTTCTTTGATATAAGAATAAAATATCATTGCTTATAAATCTCGACGCGACAAAATTTTGATTAATTTCTCTAAACCCTTTAGGTCAGTATCGAAACTACGGTGGCCTTTATAAATAAAATGTTTCAGGTCGGAGTCAATCATTACGCCGTTGTTGGCATTAACGTGAAATTCTTGACAGATTTTATTTAGAAATTCTGCCGGTCGCATCAGATTACCTTTTAGGGAACTCATATCCTGATAGATAATCTTATGATGCGAATCAAGACCATTCCAAGTTGAAAAAACTTTTTCAAGTCCACCTCGTGAAACAAATCTGTCGACTGAAAGAGTTCTTCTAATATCGTCAATTAAATTTGTCGGAATATTCTTGCCGCTAAAATCCGTTAATTTTTCAATGACACTCGCGTCATCTTTGTAGCCGATAAACATTTCTCCCTTACCAGGAATTTTATACGAGAAGTGTCCGGCATCAATTCGAGTCATGTATTCTGGTTTTAAGTGAAGATTGCCTGCTAAAACTTTTTGCTCAAGCAGAGCGTTGACCAGATTTTTTTCCATATTCGCTTTGGCGTCGATAAGTTCTTTTAGATTATTATCCTCATTAGTAATTGGTTTAAAATCATTATTATAAAGAACTTTTTCGGTTGGGGTATTGGCACTAGGAGTTTCTGGAGTGTTTGAACTACTGGGTGCCTGTTCGTGTCCGCCACCAACGTTATGATCTAAGTGTCCTGGCGTCGTGCCACTCCCTTTTTCGACAACGACTTTAAAGTGATCGCCGTCGCGCATTAAATTTACTTGATTGCCTTCAACCACTCGATCGGCTACGCCGCCGCTATTATGAATAGCATTAGCGGTTTGCGTTTCGGCCCATTGATTAACGGCGCTAACATTGCTTGGGTCACCTTTAAATCCAAGTTCAGTCGCTTTATCCTCAAAAATTTTCCTGGTTGAACGCCAAACAGAATCATGCTTGCCATTTAAATTTTCATTAGAGATTTTATCGGTGCCAACGATATTTTTTCCACCCTCGGTTATAGGTGTTTTGGCTGACGGAGTGTTTACCGGATTCGGCACTCTTCCGTCAACTGCGCCGGGAATTTTACCGCCGACAACAGTAGGAATTTTTGCACCCGGCGTAAGTACCGATGTAGCATCATGATGGGAAAATATATCCTTAACTGTATTTAATCCTTTAGAGAAGAAAACATCCAAACCTATTTTATCGGCCACCCAAACACCAGCCGCCGCGAAAGTGGCACCCATCGCCGCTCCCATCGCCACTTTTTTAGCCACATAAACAAACTGTTTATCGGCCCGAATGTCCTCCTTATAACCCATAAAACTCGCCAAGCGATCTTCGAAACTAATTTGTTTAAGCTTTTCTAATCGGTTTTCATCATTTACTAAATCAATATATGTTTTGTTTTCAAACTTATAATCGGACTTTTGCTGGATGACATTTTCTGTTAATTTGCCAGCCTTAATAGCGGCAAAATATTCAGCGTTCATCTGCTTAACTCTCTCATTATAAACCGCCTCACTCTCACCCTTAATCTTTGGCAGTTTTTCGTATTCAAGTTTAGATCTCGTCGCTTTTGTAACGCTTCTATCGACATCCTTATAGTTAGATATGGTATTAAAAGGATTGAACCTATAAGACATAGCGACTTGCGCGGCAATCAAACTATCATTTAGCTTATAAAAATTTGCACCTCGTTCTTCGGCGGGACCATAAGAAACCTCATGGTCATTAATTCGGCCGATGGTGTAAACGATTCTATCATTTAATAGATCTTTTAGACTATCAATATTTCGGTTGTTTTTTTCAATTTCCTTAGGGTCCGTTTCCGTCTTCTGGACTTCTTGTAAGTCTTCGAATCTTGAAACTAGGCTATCTAATTTATCGCTCAACCCGAGATTGGCACCCTTTTCATTTTTGCCAACTGCTTCATTCATTGTTTTCGCAAATCCAGCGGTGCTTCTGTCTTTATCTTTAAAGCCGATTTGGGCAAATTCTTGCTTGTCTTTAATATCATGGGTGCTCATGTTATAACCTCTGATTCCGCCGATAACGGCCGCGACGGCCGGTGCGATTGAGTAATTAATTGCCATTGCGAATTTGGCCAACATTTTTATCGATAAACCTCCGGCCATGTATCCCGCTTTATCTTTATGGGCGTTCCACATCATCTTGGCTTTATTGCCACCACTTAAAGTATTGGCTGATAATTTTTCAACTGCTTTTCCAGTTTCTTTGTCCGCCGATAAATATTTAAAGAGCTTAATATTATTTTCCGCTGTCCTTAAATTATTCATATCCCCGACACTGGCAACTTGAAGAATTTTATTTTTAAAATTATTCATGGTCTCTTCCGCTTCCTTAACTTCTACAGCATCAAAAAGGCTTATATCTTTACTTGAAGTTTCAACATAAGTTCTGGCCGCTTTATTATAGTCGTTCAACAAACTGGACTCTATTTTATTGCTCATTCGGCTTTCATTCAAAAAATTTACGTCTCCATTATTCTTAACTTCAACACCTTCTTTTACAACCTTTACCAAAAGTTCAAACTCAGATCTGCCATACCCCTCAATTCCTTTATCCTCAATCTCCTTCATTGCTAAAGCTTCGTGCCTTTGCTTATGATATTTTTCCTGGAATGAATAACTAAGTTTTTTGAATCCTTTCTTTTCACTCTTTTCTTGATTTAGATTTTCGCGAGCCTGGGCTTTTGCCAATACCAAAGACGAGCGGCGAAGTGTTTCCAAAACTAATTGCTGTTCTTCCGGTTTTAAATTCAAAAAATCAGGATATTCGCTAAACTCTTCTTTTTTAATACCGATACTTTCAGCATAACTCGATATACTTGGAACCAGCTTCATATCCTCGGGTTTTATTTTTTCAATCGGCACCATCATTTTTCGGCCACAGGCTTCCCATAAGATTTCTTTTTGATCCTGAGGTAGTTTTTTAAATTTTTCTTCGGTTTCAAAGAACCCTTGCAATCGCTCCTTAGTTACACCTTCTGCCTGAATAAATATAACTGCCTGTTGCATTTCTTCGTCAGATAATCTTTCAGTTTTTACTTCGTCTTCCGCCGCCGGCTTCTCGTCATTCTTTAAATCAGCCTCTTTTTCCGATTCTGCCGAGGCTCCTGTTTCGGGTTCTTTTTTGGCTTCATCATATACTCCCAGAATCTTTTCTTTTTGTTCTTGGCTTAGGCCGACAAAAGCTTCTGTTTTCTCCAAATCTTCTTTAGTCATGCCATTTGTTCGCACAAAATCTACAAAGCCTAAAAAAGCCTCATCGCTAATTGACCTAGGATCAACCGATTCCTTGCTGCCAACTTTTATCAATCCTTCTTTAGAAGCTTTACCATTAAAATTATCGAAGTATTCTTTTTCCGTTTCCGCTTGTTTCTTGTTCTGTTCATCTTCGGCCAGCATACCGGACATCAGTTCTGCAGCCATCTCTCCTCTATCTAAATTTTTATCCTGATATTCTGAATTGTATAATAAATCATCAAGCATCTTATTGGCCGCCGCTATCTTTTCTTTGGTGGCCGACTCGACATCAATCTTATTTTTAGGAATTATAGCCAGCGCCTCGACTTTGTTTTCCGGGGCCGCTTCGACAACTTTATTTTCCAAAGATATGTTTTTATTATTTTTATAAAATTCTTTGAGCTGCTCTTCTTGATACTCTTTCGCCATATCTTTTATCGCCATCATTGCCATCTCATAATCTAATTTTTGAGCGGCAATTTTTCCGTCAGGCGCAATCAAATTAAAAATCGCCGTCTCACTATCGATATCTTCAACGACTCCGCTCTTACATGATTTACCTTTATTCATCAATTTTAATAAATATCCATTTTCAGAAAAAAGAGCGACATTGTCATTTCCTTGGCAGACCTGATTAGCGGGAATCAACTCCACGGCCCCCGGTTTAATCAAATAATCTTCTGAGTAGCCTAAAAACATCAGCTTATTTACAGTTCCCATCTTATCGTAGAGACTTCTGGTAAACGGATCAGTTATACTTTCTTCAGCTCCAACTCTTGCCTCAGCTAAACTTTTCTCAAATTCATCAAGAGCCTTTGAATCCCCGGTTGTTTTGGCAATATCGGTTTCAGATTTGGCCACGACTAAATCGGTTTTCTTGTTCATTCTTTCATATCCTTTGACTGGGCGCCCTTCTCTTAAGCCTTCTTCGATTTCTTTGTTTAGATTGGCTCGACGTTGAATTTCCGATATCGCCCCTTTGGCTTTTTCGCTTATCCTATCTTTCTTGACTTCTTTTACCTCAGGAGTCGGCTCGGCAATGATTTTTGGTTGCTCGGGTTGTTCAACTGGAATATTATTAACATCTTCAACAACCTCGGTCGATGGAGCTTCAGTATTTTTAGGCCACACTTTTAACTCCCTCTCCTTTTTGGGCAACTTTTCTTTCGGAGTCTTTAAATTTTCCTTGGCTTTTAACAGGGCGGCGAAGTTGCTGTCGCTTAATGTATTAGAAGTGTTTTTAATCGTTCTTGGCATATTTTTTTAAAAAAAGAGCGCTTTAAAAGCTACTCTTTAATAGACTCTCTAATTTTATTTAACTCAATTAGATTATTTTCTGCTCGAAATTTTTTAATAAGTTCCAGTTTCTCATTGTGCAGCTCCTTAAGCCTCTGCATAGTTTCTTCAAAAATGTCATCGATGGCTGTCAATTTTTCACCCTCGGCTATTTTATCAACGCTGTCCATAATTATTTAAAATTAATCATATTTAACCCTTTTATAATACAATAAATTTAATTTAAAAACAATCAATTCAAAAATCTCTTTTATCCTTTGTTTTTGGGGTATTGACAAACATATTCTTCTAATATATTATAACAACATCAAATACAAATAGAGTCGCTATGACAAACAAGATATGAATTTTATATCTCTGTTTTTTTCTGTCTGTATTTTGAACATTAACAATTTCAATTTTTGGTGAAAGTTTTGATGCTAATTGGCATCGATTCGGAGAATAAAAACAAAAACAAAACATCTGATTTATCAGATAACACAATATATTGAAAGCTATGCTTTCATTAGAGTCACAAACTTAATAGAGAGTTTGATCCTGGCTCAGGATGAATGCTGGCGGCGTGTCTAAGGCATGCAAGTCGAATGTCTAGTTTACTAGGCATGGCAAACGGGAGAGTAACACATTGATAACCTACCCTGAAGACGGGGATAACCTTGCGAAAGCGAGAATAATACCCGATAGTATGAAACGGCATGAGCTGTTTCATTAAAGCTACGACGCTTCAGGAGGGGTCTATGGCCTATCAGCTTGTTGGTGAGGTAATGGCTCACCAAGGCAACGACGGGTATCGGGCGCGAGAGCGTGACCCGACTCACTGGGACTGAGAAACTACCCAGACTCCT
>Ga0209125_1000289_pt1 | contig 73038 bp, 65 predicted proteins | sample BarGraIncub1131A_FD_184503 | JGI IMG/M metagenome (GOLD analysis project Ga0209125, IMG submission 184503) | Arctic peat soil microbial communities from Barrow, Alaska - Barrow Graham LP Incubations 11-31A (SPAdes) (version 2) | ecosystem: Environmental > Terrestrial > Soil > Wetlands > Peat...
CCATTACTTATTTTTGAGTATCTTTGGGATGCCACTAACATTTTAATTATTTCTGGATGAACTTTCACATAGTTTTTTCCTGCTGCATTATTAATTTTACTAACGTCGCTAGTATCTATTTTAGTGCTTGCCATATTATTTAGCTCTTGCAACCTTTTTTGACTTTCATCAACTGCATTTTTTGCCTTTGGCCCATAAGCACTTAATTGCATAGGTGTATCCATTGATATAAAACTCTGCTCATATACCTGTTTACTGGCCCTGTTATTAATTAAGTACGCACTAATAGGTACAATAAATAATATACAGACTGCTATTATATAAACTTTTTTTTTCATTAATAATCCTCCATTTTCTATCAGGTATTTCCTTGTAATTATTCTACTAAAACCATTTATCTTTCTTAATAAGTAGTATTACAGCAATAAATATAGTTGGAATAAATATCATCCCAAATACTACCCAAAATGCCATTACATAATTATGCATTGGAATTCCTTGTACATTCATAGAAAAAAGTCCACTAACAAGAGTCATAGGTAATATAGCAACTTGAACAATAGTAAATATACGCATCAAGCCATTCATTGTATGGTTTGTGAGTGATGCAAAAGTACTATCAGCAGATTCAATTACTTCTTTATAATTTTCAAGCATATCCCATATTTTCTCTATTTTATCAGTAATATCATCAAAATATATATCCATATCTTTTGGAAGATATTTTACAATAACTTTTTCTAACATTATTATAACCGGTCTTAATGGTTTAATTACACTTCTATAGTTAATTATCTGCATCTTAGTTCTCGATATAGTTTCAAGCATTTCCTTTGAACGAGTAAGAAACACTTGCTTATTTATTTCATTAACCATATTTCCTATCTTATCCAGTATCGGAAAGCAATAATCAAATAGAGTCTTAATTATCTCATAAAGCAATAATGCTGAGCCTTTTTCCATGTATTCACGTCGCAAGTCTTCATTTATTTGGCAATTTTGTGCAAGCTCCACTAAAGGTTTAAATTCTCCCTCATGAAGTGTAACTACGTAATCATGACTTATAAAAATATCTAGTTCTACAGAGTCAATCCTTGAAAGGTCTTTTTTATATCTCGGAAGGTGAAGTACAATAAAACTATAATCTTCATAGGAATCAATCTTTGATCTTTGGTGCTCAGTCATACAATCTTCTAAAAGAAGATCATGAAATCCATAAATATCTTTAAGCATCTGAAATTCCTTTTCAGTAGGTCTAATTATATCAATCCATTTAAGTCCTGCATGTTCAATTATCTTTACCTCAGTAGGTAATTCTTTTACAACCGGCTGTTGTTTTTTTACATTTTGAAATGGTAGTGTAAACATAAACATAATAATTTTCCTCCTTTTTATAGAGAGGATATATTCATTAACAAAAATGAGTAGTGTAACCTAATCCTCTCTTTTTTAATATTAAATTGTTTTTAAAAATATCATGCAGATCGGGGTTGTCTTCCACTCAAATTCACCACCTTTTTAATATATTAATTTAGAAATATTTGTAACTGTTTATAAGCTAAAAAAATCTCTCCACAATAAGTGAAGAGATTCTATACGAATCAAAAAAGTACCTTCTTCACTCGTTGAGTTTTAGCACTGTAAAGCGTAGAACATAAGCATTCATATTCTCTATGAATATTGTCAGCTACATTAAGTAAAACCTTAATCCGGTAATACCTGCTGACCCATTGGCGTCTCTCGACGTTTCTGGGCAGTAGCGTTTTCTATACAGTAACCTCACCTAACAAGAATATTCGATTGTTATTCTCAATTAGAATTAATATTATATACTTATATTATGCGTAAAATATAAGTATGTCAAGAATAATTTCAATTCTTATTTGAGTACTTATATTTATAAAAAATCAACGTACATTTGCTTTTTTCTCCTTTTTTTTATTTCAATATAAACATATAATTTGATACGATAATGTATATCATTTCAAATTAAATATATTGTTTATTCAGCTAAAATGGTTATTTGTGTAAATTATTGCAATACTCTATTCCATTTAATCATCATTTCTGTTAAAATAGTGTCATGATTATTAAAATGTGATAAAAAATGTTTTAGGAGGAAAAAGATGATAAATCAAAAGCCACTAAAAATAACAGATATTTTAGATATTGAACTAATACAAAGCTTTCAAGATAACGTTGCAAAAGGTATGGATATTGCAAGCGTTATCGTAGATATAAATGGCAATCCTATTACTAATCCTAGTCGGTATACAAATGTTTGCACAAATTTTATTCATAATTCAGTATTAGGGGATAATAAATGTGCAGAATTTCATCGAAAATGTGGAGAAGTTGCTGCAAAAACAGGTAAACCATACATTGCTAAGTGTCATGCAGGTTTAATAGATTTTGCAGCTCCAATTTTAGTAAATGGGCAGCATATCGGAACTATCTTGGGAGGGCAACTTTTAATAAAGAAACCATTAGTTTCAGATTTCAAAAACATAATAAAGGAACTAAATCTTAGTGAAAATGAATTTCTAGTGGCACTTAGTGAAGTTAATGTTATTGAAGAGCAAAAATTGACATCAGCTATAGATACTGTATTTAGTATTGCAAATTCAATTTCCAAAATAGGTTATGAAGAACTAAAATTAAGAATAGATGCAAAAAAATTGAAAAACAGTATTTTAAATCAGAACAGACTATTAGATGAAACTAGAAAATATAATATGAATCAATCAAAAATGGTTTCTTCCATATCTCATGAATTAAAAACACCACTTAATATTATTTTTAGTGCATTGCAACTACTAGAAAGCCAATATGATACTAAGTCATTAGTTCCTGATTACACAATGTTTTCTAAATATTCAAAAGTAATGAAACAAAATTGTTATAGATTGGTAAAGCTTATTAACAATCTTATAGATATGAATAAGATTGAATTTGGTTTTTATAAATTAAAATTGGAAAATAAAAATATTGTAAAGACTATTGAAGACATCACTCTGTCTATAGTTGATTATGCAAAATTCAAAAATATAACTATAGTGTTTGATACAGATATAGAAGAAAAAATAACAGCTTTTGATTCGGAAAAATTCGAAAGAATAATGTTGAATATATTATCAAATGCAATTAAATTTACTGAAGCCGAAGGAATAATAAATGTAAATATTTACAATAAAAAAAATTATATACTTCTAACAGTAAAGGATACAGGAATTGGAATACCCCATAATATGTTAAATAAAATTTTTGACACCTATACTCAGGTCGATGATTCTCTTAGGGGGACTGTGGAAGGGAGTGGAATCGGATTATCATTAGTAAAATCTTTGGTGGAAATGCATGGAGGAGAAGTAAGTGCGAAAAGTGAACTGGGCGTAGGAAGTGAATTTAATATCAAATTACCTATTACACTCATAGATGCTGACATACCTTATAAAAATGCTGATTATAATATAAATGATCCTGTAGAGAAGATCAAAATTGAATTTTCAGATATATACATTTAAATATTTCCAAAATACCTAGCAATGTTTACTTATTAAGTCAGATATTCTACATTAGAAAAAGGCGCAGCACCTTCTTGTCGCGCCTTTTTCTAATGTAAAATTCCTTTCTTTTGAAGTTATAATCTAATTATCCACTGTAGATATTTAAAAACAAATTTCATTTATATTCTTAAAAAGTATAATAGTTTTATATTTTATAAATTTTTATGCAGAACTTTGTCAAGTTTCATCAATTATAACCGATATATTGTTGTAATATTAAAATTAAATATTAGGGGAGTTTTATATGATTAGAAAATTAAATAATGGAAATCTAGACTTAACTGCACTTGAGATTAAGGATGTAATTGATATTAAATTACTTCAAACTTTTCAAGATAATTATGCTATTGGACTTAATATTGCAAGCGTTACTGTAGATATAAATGGAACGCCTGTAACTAAATCAAGTTCATATACAAGCTTTTGTACAGATTTTACACATTCTACTAAGGTAGGCGATGACCGTTGCGCATTGTCTCACAAAAAAGGCGGCGAAGAAGCTGCGAGAACTCTAAAACCATACATATATACCTGTCATGCTGGGCTAATAGATTTTGCAGCTCCAATATTGGTAGGAGATCATCTAATAGGCACTATCTTAGGAGGCCAAATTTTAACTTCTACTCCAGAAGAAGCTAAGTACAGAAAAATCGCAAATGAGATTGGTGTAAATGAAGAAGGTTATGTAGATGCTGTTAATAAAATTTCTTTAACTACTGAGAAAAATGTAACTGCGTCTGCTGAAGTACTCTATATCGTAGCAAATGCGCTTTCACAGGCCGGATATGAAAAGCTTAAACTAAGCATTATGTCCCAAACACTAGCAGAAAACTTTAGTCAAATATCTGCTACTATGGAAGAACTCAGTGCTTCTTCAGTAAATGTAACAAATAACCAACATAATTTAAGTGATGAAATTGTTAACGTAAAAAAACTATCAATTGAAATAAATACGATATTGGATTCTATAAAAAGTATAGCAGATGAAACAAAAATGCTTGGATTAAATGCCGCTATAGAAGCTGCAAGAGCTGGTGATGCCGGTCGAGGCTTTGGTGTTGTTGCAACTGAAATAAGAACCTTATCACAAAATTCAAAGGAAACAGCTATACAAATAATGGATCTTACAAACAAAATACAAGAATCTGTTAATAAGACTATTGAAACTAGCTATGCTACACTTGAGACTACTGAGCAACAATCAGCTGCAATTCAAGAGGTTACGTCAAATCTTATGGAAGTTACAACTTTAGCAGATGAATTGAATTCAATGGCAAATAATAAATAAAACATATATTTTATTTTTATTACATACATTATTTTGAATAAAATTAGCCATATCTTTATGAGATATGGCTAATTTTATTCGTTTTTTAATGTAACTGCTGCAACAAAAAAATTAACAAAGGCAAATGCACAACTTACAAGTGATGAAGACAATCTTAGTACGGCAGAAGGGCAACTTACCACCGACAAAAGTTCTCTTACTTCTGCTAAATCACAACTTGCAACTGATAAAAGTGCTACTAAAGTTGATTTAAATAAAATTACATCGGATACTAAGTTGATAAGTGATACTAATAATAAAATAACATCTGATGAAAAATCAATAACCGATAATACTAGTAAAATATCAGATGACAATGATTCTGTAACTGATGCTACGTCTGAACTAACAAGCGCAAAATCAGCAGTAGTAAATCAGGTTGTAACCTCCCCTATAGGTGGTCTTGTAACATCTGTAAGTAGCGTTAATGGAGATTCTGGACAAAGTGGTAAGAGCGCACTTACAATAACAGATATGAGCACAATGAAAGTTAAGGTTGCAGTAGATGAGTTAGATATTTCCTCTGTGTCAGTTGGGCAGAAAGCCACAATAAAATTTGATGCACTAACTTCCAAAACTTTTACAGGCACTGTTGAGTCAGCAGCACAGACAGGTACAACTACTGATAATACTACTACATATGACGTTATTGTAAGTATTAGTAATCCAACAGGAATAAGACTTGGAATGAATGCAAACGTCACAATTGCAGTAAAAAGCAAAGATAATGCAATTGTAATACCAGAAGAAGCTTTAGTTGAGAGCAATAGTAAAAAATACGTAAGAGTACAGAGTGCTACAATTTCAAATAACGGACAAGAAAATAGTACCTCATCAACCACAGACTCTAATAGTAAGTTAGTTGAAATCACAACAGGCATAGAAACTGAAGACTATATTGAAGTTACAAAAGGAATTATAGCTGGACAAGTAGTATTAGTTCAGTTAGCAACAAGCAGCAGTAGCACTACTACTCAAGGTGGTATGGGTGGCCAAGGCGGATCAGGTGGCCAAATGCCAAGTGGCGGTGGACCACAAGGTAGTGGTGGCGGAAGTTCTAGTTCTAAATCCACACCCAATAAATAATTGAGCTTTCAATACAGGAGGATAAGTGAATGTCAGAAATATTAAATAAGGATTTCTTAATTAAGATAACTAATGTAGAAAAAGTATATAAAATGGGTAATGGTACTTTTAAGGCAATAGAAAATGTAAATTTGTCAATTGCTAAAGGGGAATACGTAGCTATTGTTGGCCCCTCAGGTGCAGGCAAATCTACCCTAATGAACATTATCGGATGCCTCGACAATGTATCTTCTGGGGAATATTTCTTAGATGGCGAGGATACAAGCTGTAGCGACAACAAACTTGCAGAGATACGCAATAAAAAAATAGGTTTTATATTTCAAAACTACAATTTACTTGCAAAGCTAAGCATCTTGGATAATGTAACATTACCTTTGTTATATTTAGGATATACAAATAAAGTGGCAATAGAAAAAGCAAAAACACAACTTGAGAAGGTAGGTCTAGGATCTCATATAAAACACAAACCAACAGAATTATCTGGCGGACAAATGCAGAGAGTTGCAATTGCTAGAGCTCTAGTTACGAAGCCTCAGATTATTCTGGCGGATGAACCAACAGGAGCACTTGACAGTAAGTCTGGTGATGAAGTACTTAAAATGCTAGAGCAATTAAATAATGAAGGAAATACAATTGTAATAATTACTCATGATAGAGATATAGCAACGCACGCAAAACGGATGATTACAGTTCGTGACGGTCACATAACTTCCGATGAAATAAATAATAAAGAGGTGAGGTTATGAGAATATCACAATTATTTAAAATAGCACTTTATTCGGTGTGGAGTAACAAAATCCGTTCATTTCTTACAATGCTTGGAATTATTATTGGTATATCTTCCGTAATTATTCTCGTAGGAATGGGTAAAGGTACGCAAAAAGAGATTAGTGATCAAATAAGCAGTTTAGGAACTAACCTTATAACCGTATCTCTTACAAAAACTGCTACTATTGATGCAGGCGACCTAAAAGAGCTTAAAGCTAAACCAGGTATTAAAGCAATCTCACCACAGATTACATCTAGTAATGTAAATGTAAAGGCTGGAAGTAAATCTAGTACTACAACAATAGAAGCATCAAATGCAAACTACGCCGAAATTAAAAGTTATACAGTAAATTCTGGTAGGTTTATAACTAATAGAGATGTTGAAAATAGATATAATGTACTTGTCATCGGAACCGAAACTGCAAACAATATTTTTGGAACTGCAAATGTTGTTGGTGAGACAATGTATGTTAGTGGTATTCAATTCAAAATAGTAGGGGTTCTTAAATCGGCAGGAACATCAACTACTGGAAGCAGTGATGATAAAATTATACTTCCTCTATCAACAGCACAAAGGCTACTTAAAACATCTACTATAAGTACTTATTATGTTGAGGCTGAAAGCCAAGCGAAAATAGATACAGCTATGTCTTATTTGAAAATGTTCCTAAATAAAAAGTATGCTCTTAGAAATCTAGCCACTAGTACAACTACAGATACTTATTATAGGGTTCTAAGTCAGACAAGTTTACTTACTACCGCCACTTCAACTACTAAAAGTATGAGTAACATGCTAAGTGGAGTTGGAGCTATATCCCTTTTAGTTGGTGGAATTGGAATTATGAACATAATGCTTGTTTCAGTAATTGAAAGAACTAAGGAAATAGGAACAAGAAAGGCAATTGGTGCTAAAAGAAAAACTATTCTTGCGCAATTTTTAATTGAAGCATCAATTATAAGTGGTTTTGGTGGTCTTCTAGGGGTGTTTTTCGGCTATGCCGGTGCCTATATTGGCAAGACATTCTTTGCAACATCTATTGTAATTTCTAGCAATATAGTTATTAGTGCTTTTGCTTTTTCAGTCCTTGTAGGTTTAGTTTTCGGGATTTATCCTGCGAGTAAAGCATCAAAACTTAATCCAATAGAAGCATTAAGATTTCAATAATATTTTTTATATGTTAATAAAGATAATATATAAAAATAAAAATAATTAGTGGGATTTCGCTAATTATTTTTATTTTTTTGGAACTATAAATGCTATTCTAATTAATATAACCATATTAAACACTACATATATTTCATTGGTTAAATCTAATGTGAATTTATAAAATTATTAAGTTTACCATGCCAATCATCTGGTTCAAAGGTCCCTGGAATTGTATCCTCCCCAAATAAAAGGTCCACTAAATATCTTGGTTTTTTACCACCTATATGCATTGATTTAGAGCAAGAAACACAGTAAACAACAACATCTTCAACAGGCATCTCTTGAGCACGTTTTCTCATTTGCTTTTTAACTTGTTCAACAGGAAGAACACCATAAATGCTATCTCCACAACACATACCCTTTGTTCTCGTTTTTTCTGGCTCTACCACAATGATATTCATTCTTTTCAATAGTACTCTTACTGCATTATGTATTCTCTCCTGATCACGAGTAGGACATGCATCAAGTATAGTCATTTTCTTTCCTTTATAATCTGGGAATGGAAATACTTTTTTCTCAGCTAATACCTCCCAGAGTGAAATTGTTGTTACTTCATCATAAAGCTCCCTATAACGTCTATCACAACCAGCACAGATATTTATTATTTGTGTTCCCTTATCCAAATTTGGTTTATGCCTACAGCAAATTAGGTATTCGTCTAATTTATCTAAATCACTATTTAAAAAAAGCAGCACTTTTTTTGCAAGTTCTGGTTTGTAAATCATTAAAGCACACCCCGGTGCAAATACTTTCTTCATAACACTCACCCACCATTCTTTTATTTTTTTATAAGCTATTTTATATTCCTCTTCTTCCTAAAACAGTTACATCATCTAATTCCTTATTATAGAGTAAATTAAATTGTTTCACCACATAGTAATACGCTCTAAACGAATTGTTGAATATTACCTTGATAATTTAAATTAGTACTATAGTTGAATATCAAAATCAGAAAAGTAGCAAACTGTATATATCCCCTACATAACATTGTAGCAATTTACCATGGTAGAGTTAATTACATTATATGAATGTGTAGATAAATATAAGGAGGAATGCTATGTCTATTCAAGACATTTTATTGTGGATTTTTATTTTATTGGCGATAATATCAATAATTCCAATGGTAGTAGGATTTATATTTGATAAGAAATTTTTAAAAATTATTTCTTTTGTTGCAATTATAGTTTTTAATCTTACTGTATTTGCTGTATTATGGATGAATAAATAAATTATTCATCCTACTTTCTATAATTAATTTGCATAGCATATTTAAAATTAAAAATCCCGCTAACAAAAGAAGTTAACAGAATTTCAATTCCAATATTTATCAATTTTCAGTTTTTGCATTTCTCATATATATCCTAAAAACAAGCTCTTCTAAAAAGTTAAATACACTTGTAGTTATTAAGTATATGCCCAGTGCGATTGGGACTGCTTTAGCAACAAATAAACCACCTACAGCCATTATTATAATATTACTCTTACTCATTGTAGCCTGACCTTCAATTTTAAAAAAAGTCACATATGAAAGCAAACTTGGAGTTAATGATACAATCACATATATGAGTGGAATTATAAAATAACTGTCTGAGACCTTAATCGAAGTTACCCAAGGTATAAGAAATGTTCCGACATTCACAGGAATCTTATTACATACACTCCACATGGTCATGAATATAGGCAGTTGGAGCAGTGTCACCAAACATCCCAGCATATTTTTTGCACTTTGGGTTGTTTGTTTTTTAATTTCCACTTCAAGCTTATCTTTATTATCTTTATACCCTTCTTTAAGTTCTTTCATTTACTATTTCTAATATTATAACATATATTGGTCATTCTTGGGATTGTTAAAAAAATTTTTTAGAATATTATGCTATAATACTATTAGGTTAGGTTCCCTTAGAATAGTCATAAATATAAATTAGAGAGAAATGGTGGTATGAATGATACAAAATGACAAAAACATATGGTTAAGATTATTACTTAAACTGCCATCCTTATTTTTCGGTTTTTTTTTATTTGCCGTGGCAATACTCTTAGCACTATATTCAAATCTTGGAATGAGCCCGTGGGATGTCTTCCATATGGGTATTGTTAATCATTCCGTTTTTTCTTTTGGTCACACGACGCAGATTGTAGGGTTTGGTATAATAATGTTTTCAATTTTTCTAGGCATAATCCCTGGAATTGGAAGCATACTTAATATGATTTTTATTGGCCTTTTTATTGATTTAATTAATAATACAGGAATATTAAAAACACCAGGAAGCATGTTAGGCAAAATACTAATGCTTATGTTAGCTATTTTAATTATGGGAATTGCTACATATTTTTATTTAAATGTTGAACTTGGTGCGGGTCCAAGAGATGGATTAATGGAAGGACTCGTAATAAAATTAGACAAACCAGTTTGGATTATAAGAGGATCTATAGAGATTACTGTTTTAATAATAGGGTTCTTTTTAGGTGGCCCAGTTGGAATTGGAACTCTTCTATTGGCAATAGCAATTGGACCATCAGTTGAATTTGCATTTAAAATAGGTAAATATGATTCAAAAAAAGCTCAACATATGACTTTTATAGACTTATATAAAAATATTAGAGGCATAAGTAATTTTAAATAAAGTATGTATTTATGTTGAACATATAACATTATCATGTTATATGTTCACATTTTTTCTAAAAATTCAACTTCATAACTGTAGATGCTACTTCACATCCATTAATTAATATTAGAATTCTATGCTCACCTGTATAATGTCTCCTAGTAGTAAGTTCCACCCATCTATGAACTTTTATTCCGGAAATACACTTGCCCCCAGGCACTGTTTTATCAGATAAGAGAAACAATTTACGTGATGTCTTTCCTCTTGCCTTCACAAAATCGATCCCATATTCAATACGTATATGTATAGGTTCACCACTCCGAATATAAAGTTCATATTTAAGTTTACAACTCTCGCCAATTTTAAGTTCAGGTGGATCTACAGACAAGGACGAACTTGTACAAATAGGTCTATCTATGGATTCTCCGTATCCAAATAATTTCATTATCTCTGGATTACCCCTGCGAATTAATGTACGGCAGCCATGCCTTAGTATCCAGTCCGTGTATGGATTCACTCCTTTTAAGCGCCTTGCTATTTCTACAATTACGGATGGATTATCCTTAGAAATGTCATTTAAGTTATTTGCAACACTCTTACGTACATAAATAGAAGGATCTTCTTTTAATTGCTCAAGTACAGAAATCACCGGGTGCGGATCACACTTAAACATGGTAAGTGCTTCACCCCATGGAAGCCTTGAACGACAACCCTCGCTTGCAAGCCTCCTCACATGCTCATTGCTATCTTTTGACCAGATTATCATCCTGCATATCATCCTCTCGAAATCTCGCATAATAAATGGCCTTACAGCAAATTCTGAGGAAGACCTTATAGTAAATCTCTTAAGTGCCTTCATAGAAAGCTCCCAGTTCTCATCGTCCTTACCATAAACAGCTACAAAATTCGGAAAGAATAAATATGGAAATCCTACGCATGTCTCATCAATAGCAAACAATACTTCAAGTGCTTCCTCGTATCCCTCTGGCAAGAATGCCCCGAGTGTTATTGTGATTTTCCGCATCCTATCCATTAGTTTAAGTTCATCCCATGTATTATCTATTGCAATAGAAATAAATCCTTCAATATCAAATGGTCGGTAGACCGACTGTACCTTTTTACCAAACTCAAACAAGAATTTACTATTATACATGTCTTTTAAAGCTTTGGCCATTTGTTAACCCTTCTTTCTTATTCTTCTCTGTATTCTAAAATATCTCCTGGCTGACACTGGAGTTCTTTGCATATAGCTTCAAGTGTAGAAAACCTTATTGCTTTTGCTTTATTAGTTTTTAATATAGACAAATTAGAGTTTGTAATTCCTACTTTAATCGCAAGCTCTGATAAAGAAATCTTTCTTACTGCCATCATTACATCTAGATTTACTATTATTGCCATCTACTTCACCTCAATTTATATATGTATTGCCAAAATCTATATAGTAAAATCATTTTCCTCTTTGACTTCAATTGCCTGTTTAAAAACCTTAGAAAGAATCAATGTAAAACAACCTGCAAAGAAGAAAATTATAAACTCAATGTCTGTATGAATGCCCTTTGCATCAATTTCTATTAACTTGAAACTTAAATATTGATTATTAATAAAAAAATTAATTACATAGCAACTAGAAATTATAAAACATGCAATAGCAACAACCTTTAAGCTTTCTACATTTTTCCCTATAAAAGGATTTGCTCTAACTAATGAATTCATAATACATCTAAGGTGATACATTATACAAAGCAGTGCAAACCCACCTAATACAAATAAAATGCATGTGGTAATATTCTTAAAGTTTATTAAATTTACTCGTTGAATCATCAATGCTTTTCTCAGTATTAGTAAATATACAATAAACCCTATAATGATTAACCCATCTAACATTAACTTAAGTAAAGACGACAAAGAAGTGTTTCCATAATATTTCATAAAAAATCCCTCCATAACTTGCAATTTTAATATTATAATTTGAGGCCTATTTTAACATTAAGATAATATTATCACATAATTCTATGTTTCACAACGCAAATTAACTGTTTATCAATGAATTAATATTGAAAAACATAACTATCCGCTCAGCTCAAATAAAAACTTATAGTCAATTATTTGAAAAGCGCTTGACATTTATGACCAAATTACGTATCATTGTACTAAGTGCTTAATACAATAATACGTAATTACGAGAGGTGATGCGATTGAAAATTGAATTTAATCCAAACATGCCTATTTACATTCAAATAATTGAAGAAATTAAAAGGCAAATTGTTTCTGGTGAAAAAGAACCTGGTAGTAAAATAGATAGTGTACGAGACATGGCAAAACTTATTAGCGTTAATCCAAATACAGTTCAAAGAGCGTTTGTAGAGCTTGAACATGATAAGCTTCTATACACCAAACGAACCTCAGGTAGATTTATAACAACAGACATTGAACTAATCGAAAAAATCAAAGCTGAATCAGTCTGTAGAAAAATTTCAGAGTTTGTTGAACTTATGAAGAAATCTGGTTTTGTTGAATTTGATATATTAAGACTGGTTAAAGAATTTATGGATGAAAATCAAAATTAGTAATTCATATAAGACTGGAATGAATCTTAAATAGATTCTTTTATATAAACTTAGATATTAATTTTACGAGGGGGTATATTGTGACTAGTGAAGTATTAAAAATCGAAAATTTAAAAAAAGTAATTGGCAAACGCACAATTGTATCAGACATTTCCATTGAGCTCAAAGAAGGCGAAATATTCGGGTTTTTAGGACCCAATGGTGCTGGAAAGTCCACTACTATTAAAATGATAGTTGGATTATCCAAAATAACTGAAGGAAATATATATGTAGGTGGATGCTCAGTAAAAGAAGATTTTAAAGGAGCAATGCAGAACATTGGATGCATCGTTGAAAATCCGGATATGTATAAATATATGTCCGGCCTTGATAATCTTAAAATATTCGCAAAAATATACAAAGATGTTGACGAGGCACGAATTAATGAAGTCATAAAAATTGTGGATCTTGAGAGGGCAATAAATGATAAAGTCAAAACTTATTCTCTAGGTATGAAGCAACGATTAGGTATTGCACAAGCACTACTTCATAGTCCTAAGCTTCTTATACTTGATGAACCTACAAATGGTCTTGATCCAGCAGGAATTAAAGAGATGAGGGAGCTACTTCGAAAACTTTCGTCAGATACTGGTCTTACAGTGTTTGTTTCTAGTCATATCTTAGGCGAAATGCAACAGATGTGCGATCGTGTTGGTATAATTCATAAGGGCAAAATTATAACCATAAAATCTGTTGAAGAACTTCTTAATATGGCGCAAGATGATGACAAAACAATTCTAATATTACAATCTGATAACAATGAAAAATCAGTTTTACTTCTTTCAGGTATAAATATTACTAGTAGTCTCTTAGGTGATGGAGTCCATGTAGAAACAACAAAAGATCGTGTCCCTGAAATAGTTACAACATTAACTTCTGCAGGTATAGCGATTTTGGGCATGGATAGACAAGAAACACAATCACTTGAAGATGTATTTATGAAACTTACAGGGGAGGGCAAATAATATGAGTAATTTCTTTACACTTGTTTCAATAGAAAATACAAAGCTGTGGAAAAGACTTTCTACAAAAGTAATGTTGATCATAATGATATTAATTATAATTATAGCAACTGGTATTTATAAATATTACAATGTATCTCACAAGATTTCAAACACAACTACAATTTCTGGAAATTGGAAACAAGATTTACAGCAAAGTATTATCTTACAAAAAATTCAACTTAAACAAGTAAAGAATGATACAAATAGGGTGGCAAAAACATCTATTGGATCATTAGAAAAGACGATTGCTGAAGGTGAATACAGAACTCGCAACAATATAAAACCAGAATCAAATCAAAATGTTTGGTCAAGAAGCACGAATTTTGCTACAAATGCTGGCTATAGCGGAATTATTGCACTTTTTGTAATAATCTCATGCTCAGCTTTAGTCGCTGGTGAATTCTCTGAAGGCACCATGAAAATGATGGTATCAAGGCCTTATAAACGCTTCGAGATTCTTACTGCTAAACTAATTGCTACAATACTTTATGGTCTTGAACTTTTGGCAACAACATTCTTATTGAACTTTATAATGTTAGGTATATTTTTCGGCTTCAATGGCATGGGAAATAATGAAATGCTATGGACAAGTAGCAAAATAGTATATATACCTGCTGCATTAAAAACAATTACTGTTTTTGGCCTTAATTTTCTTCAAGTACTTGTCTATGTGATAATAGCTTTTTCAATTTCAGCAATATCTCGTTCCCGATCAATTGCAACCGGATTTTCTTTGTTCCTGCTTTTCGTAGGTAGCAGTATTATACAAATGTTAGCTATATATTTCAGTTGGGGTAAATATCTTCCACTTGGAATGTCTAATTTCTCTGTATTTGTTACTTCAGGAACAATCATTACAGGAACTACCCTTGCTTATGCTATTGGGTTATCATTTATATATTCTGTAATATTTTGTTTTGTAGGTTATTGGGTTTTTGAAAAAAGAGATATTTAAGCATCAATTTTTTAACATATTTTTAAAAACGAATGCTACATTGGGACTTTATAACGATGTAAATCGTAAGTCTATTAAAATTAAAGGTGCTCTTTCTGAGCATCTTTTGTTATTGTAATTAAATTATACTTATGTCACATTTAAAAGTTTTTGAATTTTGGGAACCGTAAAAATGCAACTAATAATTCATTTTACAATACAAACGTTTTCATTTATTTCATAATCAATTTATATTTATACGTATAATAGATTATTAATTACAAACCTATATTAGTCATCATTATAATGCTATCACAAAAATAAAAATATAGTCTTATGTAAATATATAGGAATAAGTTTAATCTCCACTCATCTATCCATGATACCACACTTCATTTAATATTTACATCTTTTATTTTTCTCTTTTATTTTTATTTTATTTTTCTTATATTTAATTCCAATTTTTTTCATGTAAACGTATGCTATGAGGGAGATAGATACACATATGAGAGATTTTAAATATGCTCATTTATAAAATCTCTCATAAAACTTAAAGAATGCTCGCAAATTATAGCATTCAGGCTTTTATCATTCTAGCTGGCTTAATGTGCTGTTTTTCCGCCCTTTTTAATATTTTAAATATTCAATATAATGAATAATAATATCGCATCTTACCCATATAATATATTACTTCTAAAGTTTTTTATAACCCTAATATAAAGAATGAGCTACTTAAAAGAAAAAATACAACATTACAATTAGGCTATGTTAGACAATAATGTTAATAATTTAATAATGAATAATGACCCAATTACTAAAATAAAATTTTGGAGGTATGAAAATGTTAAAGAACTATCTAATGGAAAAATTTGAAATATCCACTTTAGAAATAATCGCTTGTAGAATTAATAATTGTAAATTTACGGTTGCTGAATTAATTGAAGTAGTAAAAAAAAGAGGAACCGAACAAAAAGTCGTTGATATTATCGAAAATTTTAAATTCTCCTCAAAAGCTGATGTTATTATGTATTTAGCTGGAGTTGCTGACAGTTTCCCTTTAGAAGCAGCTATATAAATTATCTTATTCATATATCAACAAGATAATTTAACAGAGACAAAACCAGTAAAAATCAATGCAACAAGAATTATATGATATCTTATATTCAGATGAAATAACAATAAGTTATCAGCACTTCATAAAATAATAATAGGCATAATTAAATTAATAACTGTGCCTATTATTATACTATTACAATATAAATTTTTGTATAGACTTTATCATATCTTTACTTATATCATTTAAATTAGTCGCTGTAGAATCTACTTCTTTTCAATTCACCATTAACAGTTTCCGTTGTATTTACAACAGAATATATCTCTTTCAAAATATCTGCAACAAGATTGCTTGTATTCTCTGAGGATACCCTAGGGTGCTCAGCAAGCTTCCTTATCTCATCTGCAACTCCACAATCCTTTTCCAAACTCTCCTGCCCTAGCTGCTTCAATAACAGTATTTAATGCTAACAAGTTTACCTGATTGGCAATGCTTTCAATCATTACTGTAATACCATTAATTTTATTAATATTATTTTCTAGAAGATAGTTGGTACAAAAATTATGGCTCCTATAATGAAACATATCCCTAGAATACGGCTACTCCCAAGTATGTGTTTAATACCTTTCTGATTGAACCCATTGTTTTTAAAACACTCAATTCCGCTAACAAAAAAAAGTAACACTATTATTATTACTAAAATATTTATTGCAAATAATATCTTAATCATTTTAACCTCCAAATTTTTATGTTATTTTACTGCTTGTTACACAATAAGAAAAATCATTCTATATTTTAATACTCTTATACTTTAATTATAAAATAGTACACTAGATTTTTTCTAAACTAAGTATAAACTCCCCTTAAAATTGTCTCATATCCGAGCTTCACTAACAAATAAGTTCCAGTACCTTGAGCGCACAAAAAAAACACATCAATAAAATTATCAATGTGTTTTTTGAATTTAAATGAAGAAGCAAACGCACCTAGTATTGCCATATCGGGGAAGCCTACGTTACTTATGATACGGCTCCCCACTTATTATTCTAAACCCTCTATAAACCTGCTCTAGTAACATTACTCTAAACAATTGGTGTGGAAAAGTCAACTTTGAAAAACATAACTTATAATTAGCCCTATCTAAAACGGCCTTAGATAACCCTAATGAACCACCAATGATAAAAGCCATATTACTCTCACCCTTTATTCCTAAATCCCTTATATAATCTGACAGCTCTAAAGAGCTTAGCATATTCCCCTTAAGCTCTAGCGCAATTGCAAACATACTATCCTTAATACTTTTAAGTATTGCCTCTCCTTCTTTTTCTTTTATTAATATCTCTTCTTTTAAAGAGGCATTGTCAGGAGTTTTCTCATCATTTAATTCAACTATATTAAGCTTGCAGTATCTTGATAATCTTTTTGTATATTCATCTATAGCACTTTTTAAATATTTTTCTTTTATTTTCCCTACACAGATTATAGTTATGTTCATTATAACTCCCCTTTATTGCGTGTATATTACTATTATCATACATGTAATATAATATACTATTGTATTATATATTTCAAATTCGGATGCACAAAAACAAATAACATGGAGTGATCCCCCATGTTATAATCGAAACCTTTATGGCATTTTATATGCTCAAATCTCTTTTCTTGTAGAACACATATGTGATGCTTATCATTGATGAAATAATTATAAATGACAATACTACAAAATTCCATTGAAACCCACCATCAGAAATCAAATTCTTAGCTTCATAATATTTGAATGGTGTAAAGTATTTAAGATTTCCAATCTTGCCACTTAAGTCTATAGCCATGGATAATATATACGTAATTAAAAGAACTGCTGTAGATATGGATGTTGCAGTCTTTGGATTTTTGCTCACAGCAGCTATAGCCGTGCCAATAAACATAAATATAAGTTGCAAAATAAACATTCCACCCATCAATACTATTATCTCTGAACTTACCGCTTCACCTTTACTATATTTCCCCACTACAACGATTGAAGAAACCAAAGTTATAATATTAAATACTAAAATATTCACAAGGGCTGCCAATAGCTTTGATGTTATAATTTTATTTCTTGAAACAGGTTTTGAAAGTAAAAACTCTGCGGTTTTATCTCTCTCTTCCTTTGAAATAATATCAGCTCCAAGCATAACAGCATGAATAGTCGCCATAATTGTTAAGTACAAAAATAGCATTCCGAAGTACCCACTAGCCTTTGACACATCAAACCCAGCTATGCCAAAAATTGTTTGCATAGATTCTGGCATTTTCGCAAAGATCTCATTCATAGACTGACCTGAAGATGATAATGCTACATATTTGCCCATACCAGCCACAACCATAAATATTATACCGAAAGCCCATATAATAAGTCCTTTTCTATGGGCCCTCATCTCTACAATAAATACATTCATAAACTAACCTCCCAATATTCCTTATTCTCCATTAACAACTATAAAATAGTACAATCATTAAGCGAAATGAACATCTTTTTTATAATACACAAAATAACTGGCAGTAATTGTTGTAATAATAAACCCTATCTCTGTTATAATAAATGAAATTTCATAACTAGAATTCTTCAAAATGTAATTTGTGTCAAAATACTTAAATGGAGTAATATACCTCATGGCATCATCTCCGGTTGTAGCTACAAACATACCAATAATGAAAAATGCAAATACAGTTCCAAGAGAAATCGGTAGCACAGATTTAATTTTGGGAACTAAAACAGAAATTATAATCCCTAAAGAAAAAAACATTAGCTGAACGAAAAATAATGTAATAGAAATCATAAAAAATAATTTGTAACTATATTTTTCTGTTGCTACAAAGGACGCCATAATACTAGACGAGGCTAAGTAGATTACATTCGTAATTACAAGACAGGTTAATGCAGCCATTAACTTTGATGTCATAACCGCGCCACGTGTAACAGGCCTAGTTAAAAGAAAATCTGCTGTTTTCCCCCGAACCTCCTTTGATATAATTGAGGTTCCTAGATTCATAGCTTGAATGGCTCCGCAGAGTGTTGTATATAAAAACATGTATGAGTAAAACCCTAAAATAGAAGACATACTATCTACAGAGAGCCCCAATGCTTTTCTTACTGGTTCTGGGAATCCTTTCATTATTTCTTTAAATGCCGTAGCTTCCTTTGAGAAAGCAGGGAACATTGATAAGAAAATAACAACAAGTGCTATTAAAGAACAAGTCCAAATAATAGTTGATTTCCTATAAGCCTTCAGTTCATGAAGAAACATATTCATAGCTTTTAGTCCTCCTTTTCGTAGTAATGCATAAAGATTTCTTCAAGGTCTGGCTCTTCAATCCAAAGATTTTCTATTTCTATTTCCGAAATCTTTTTCATAATAAAATTAATGTTACCACTAAATAAAAAGTTTATTATGTTACCTTTTATCTCTAAATTAGTAACCCCACTGAAGTTAAAGTAATTTTCATCTATTTTTAATTTCATCTCAATCTTGAATTTTTTATGATTATTTTCTTGTAATGTACTAATCTTATCAAGCTTTATGATTTTGCCCTCTTTAATGATCGCAACTCGAGTACATAATCTCTGGACCTCGCTTAGAATATGCGAAGAAAGTAAAATTGTAGCACCTTTTTTGTTCTCTTCCTCAAGAAGTTCAAAGAATTTTTGTTGCATAAGTGGATCCAGTCCACTAGTAGGCTCGTCAAGTATAATAAGTTTAGGTGAGTGGAGTAGTCCTTGGACAATACCAACTTTCTTTTTGTTACCAAAAGATAAATCATCTATTTTCTTATTAAGATCAAGATCCATTATCTGAGCTAGTTCTGTAATTCTTTTACTACAATCTTTCTTGTAAAAACTAGCTGAATACTTTAGTAAATCTATAACCTTCATATTGTCATAATAGAAAATTTCAGATGGTAAATACCCTATCTCCTTCCTTATGTCAGGACCAAATTCTATGCAGTCCTTACCAAAAATTGTAGCACTACCACTAGTTGGATAAATCAGAGATAATATTGTTCTTATTGTCGTTGATTTGCCTGCACCATTCGGTCCGATAAATCCAAATATTTCTCCTTTTTCAACATTAAAACTCACATCTGTAATACCTCTTGCCTTACCATAACTTTTAGTCAAATTCTTAATTTCAATAACATTCATTAATAAGACCCCCTTTTTAATAGGATAGCAACTTATTATAATAACAAATTATATGACTTACATTATTTATAAAAACAGCTTTTTAAAAACTCCATATAACCATCTACCTGTGCAAAGGTTTTTTCATAGTCCTCTTTATTTAAAGTTACTAATTTCCCTTTTTTCATCATTTGGGCCCCTAGCCCATTACTGGTCCAAATTATAATATTGATACATTTCTCTGTATCTAGACCTTCCTTGAATTTTGATGTGTCCATATTTTCAAAAATTTTATTGTAATTACTAATTGTTAGTTCCTCATTAATAAGCTCTAAATCACTCTTTATATCTACTGACTTTTCCATGTATGCAACTTCAATAAATAAAAAAATTTCAGGATATTTGATTAATAATTCTAATTTTATAAGTGTACATTGATGTAATTTAATAAATATGTCTGTTTCATCCATATTTATCTTCTTGTAAAATTCATTGATGTAAAGATCCATACAATAGTCATACAAAAATAAAAATAACCCTTTCTTATTCTTAAAATAGTAAAACAATAATCCTTTAGATATATTGGCTGCTTTAACAATTTCATTTGTAGATGCGTTTTCAAAACCCTTTTGTGCGAATTCTTTCATTGAAGCCTCTAATATTCTCTCGCGTTTTTCAAGCTTTAAGTTTAAAAACTTTGAAAACATATTAATCACCTTATTCCCTAATTTATAATTATTTAAAAGTTATTATATTACTTATTAATAATTACATAATATCATTATTGACCATTTTGGTCAATATACTATTTATGTATATTCCCAATCCATTTCAAATATATAATTAATGTTATATTCTATAAAAGTACAAACAAAAAAAATAGATCCCTAGTTGGATCTACTTTAACATTTATATATAATAATACTCTTTTTTTAAAAAACCTTTATATAAAAAATTCAAAAAGAATTAGGCCCTGCCATAAAATCGCAAAGTTTTATTCATACTGTATTCATTTCACATATTTTTACTTTAATGACATTTCAGAAGGAAAGTCTCCCACTTTTATAAGGGGGAGGATAACAATTGAGAATTGTTATCTACTCCAGAGGCCTACCCAGAGGATACATACCCTAACAAATAGAAAACTTCAGTAGGTGTATAAATCTCCTTCTGAAGTCGTCAATGCATCTTTTGCAAAGCTGTTGCAGCGACCCAGGTTATGATTTAATTATTTTCCACAACATTTTTTATATTTTTTTCCACTTCCACAGGGACATTCATCATTTCTTCCAACTTTTTCATTATTAACTACCATTTTTGAATCTCTATAATCTCTTTGAATTTCCTTTCTTTTCTCTTTTGAAAAGATACCTTCCCATTGTGGAAGTTCATATAGATAATCTGCTTTTGCATCTAACATATTGAAAAAAAGTTTTTCAAAGTCTATTTTAAAATCTACTGCTGTATCACTTTCAATTTCTTCTAGTATTACAGGCTCTAGTAGACTATCATTTATCCCATCAGTAAATCCCATAAAGTATATGTTAGATACTTCAAAATAATCCGCAAGTTCATCTATTGTGCCCTTAACTTCCTCTTGATGATTTGATAATAATTTAGTATAAATACGTCTTTCAATTTCTCCATAATCATGCCAAAATGCAGGTTCTCCCCTACGTTTAACATAGTCAACCACCATATCTGTCCACTCTTTATATAAGCTCATTTTTTTATCCTCCGAATCATACTGTATTTGTTATATTTTATTATTATAATAAAAATTTCGTTAATTTTCAACATATATGCTTGAAATTTTTAAATTGGATCAATTCCCACTATTTTTAAGTTTATTTTTATTTTTCAATTGATAATATTCCCTCTTTACTAAAGGGCTTTGATATATTAAAGTTTCCACCTAGAGTATCAATATCTTTATTTTCCATAGTAATTTTCACTTTCTTTACAGATGGCAATTGAGTTAATGACATAGCAATACTTTGCAAACAACTTTCTTCTTTTACTACTGACATATTTACTTTTGCTTCTTTGCTTAAGTTAACATAAGCAATATTGTCTTTAATAGAAAAGCTTAATAACCTAGTTTCTTTAGGTAGTATTGGTTTTAATTCACTTTTTACGGTAGGTCCTTTTATTATCTCTTGCATAATAGTTTCCCCTATAAGCTCTTCTTTATTAATAAGTCTTTCATCTTTAACTACTTTCATATTATTATCATCTTTAGTGCCATCAAAATAGATATTCAATTGAATAAAGCCATCTTTTTCTAATGGAAGTTTAAGATTTTCAAGTTTTTCTTTGTTTGTAACACTTTTATCATCTTTATTCTCACATCCAAAAAATGCTATCGCTGAAACAACAAGTATAGAACATAATAATATTTTAATTGTTTTTTTCACATTTGACCTCTCCTTTAAAAATCAATTACATCACTAGGCATATCTCTTCTAGCTAAATTCAAAGAAATGTCCCTACCTATTTCAATACAATTCTCTTTAAGAATGTTAACCACTGTCTGATAAGCCAGTTCAGGAAAATTATTGGTTTTACTCAAATGTCCTAAAATAATATGTCTTTGTTTATCATTCATTATTTCAACTATTGCCTTTCCACATGCATCATTTGATAAATGACCCACATCACTTAATATTCTTCTTTTTAATGGATATGGATATGGCCCGAATTTTACCATTTCCACATCATGGTTACTCTCGAGTAAAAGTACATCTGCATCTTTTATTATATTCTTTACTTCGAGTGAAAAACGCCCTAAATCTGTAGCAATACACGCCTTCTTGTTTGCACTATATAAAGCATATCCTATAGGTGCTGCCGCATCATGAGATATTTTATAATTTACTATATGCATGTCCATTATATCCACAGAATTATTATTAATAACTTTTATATTTTTTTCTTTTATGTTACCTATTTTAAGTTTCATAGCTTCCCAAGTTTCTACGTTTGCATAAATTGGTATGTCAAATCTCCTTGAAATAATTCCGGCACCTTTTATGTGATCAGAATGTTCATGAGTAATAAAAATACCATCAATATCATTAGGATTCTGATCTATATGTTTAAGTGCGCTTTCAATACTTTTTCCTGGCATACCAACATCCACTAAAATTTTTGCATTTTGAGAAGCTACAAATATGCTATTTCCACTACTTCCACTGTATAATGGACAAAAAATCATAGTTGTCTCCTTTAATTTAAAATTGTTATATAGTAACTCTTTTTATATCCGCTCCTATACTTCTAAATTTTTCTTCAATGTTTGGATATCCGCGATCAATATGTTCTATTCCCAAAATCTCCGTAGTCCCTTCTGCTATGAGTCCTGCTATGACCAAAGCTGCACCCGCTCTTAAATCTGATGCAATAACTACTGCTCCTCTGAGTTTACCTACGCCTTCCACAGTGGCAACACTTCCTGCGACTTTTATATTAGCGCCCATTTTTATTAATTCATCAACATGTTTAAATCTAGCTTCCCATATGCTTTCATTTATTATACTTCTACCCTCTGATACACATAATAATGTATTCATTGGTTGTTGAACGTCTGTTGGGAACCCGGGGTAAGGTAATGTCTTAATGTTTACACCCTTGAGTCTTCCTTTTGCTTTAACAGTAACACTGTCTCCACCTTCATGAACCTCCGCTCCCATTTCAATAAGTTTTGCGGAAATAGATTCGAGGTGTTTTGGAATAACATTATTTATAGTAACTTCTCCACCACATGCAGCTACAGCTATCATAAATGTACCCGCTTCAATTTGATCTGGAATTACACTATATGTACAACCAGTTAATTCCTTTACGCCTATAATTCTTATAACATCTGTACCTGCGCCCTTAATATTAGCGCCCATAGAGTTTAAAAAATTGGCTACGTCGACAACATGAGGTTCTTTTGCCGAATTCTCTAAAATAGTTGTTCCCTCTGCAAGTGTTGCAGCGGTCATTACATTTATCGTTGCTCCTACACTAACCACATCAAAATATATGCTAGTCCCAATTAACCTCTCAGCCTCAACGTTTACTGCTCCATTCTCTATAGTCACCGTTGCCCCGAGTGCCTCAAATCCTTTTATATGTTGGTCGATTGGTCTAGCCCCTATTGGGCATCCACCTGGCAGTGCTACCCTAGCCTTTTTAAACCTAGCTAAAAGCGCACCAATCAAATAATAAGATGCTCTCATTCTTCTTACATCTTCTGTATTCGCATCCATGCTTGTTATGTTTGTACTATCTATTGAAACTGAATTTTTTTCCCTTTTAATTTTACAACCTAAATTTTCTAATATTCTATCAATACAATTAACATCTTCTATATCTGGAATATTTTCAATGATGCATTTACCCTTGCTTGCGATTATTGCTACTGGTAAAATTGCTACTGCTGCATTTTTTGCACCGCTTATTTCTACCTGACCAAGGATATGTCGACCCCCGTTAATTACCAATTTATCCATATTTGTATCATCCTCACTATACATTATATATTAAGTACTTTATTTTTACATACAATTGAATTATACCATACCTCCATTGTATTTTAACATTTTCTTTAAAATTCTTTGATTATTTTATTTTATTAAACTAAAAATTATTTACAATATTTATTTTCTTTTTAAAAACAATGTAAAAATCACCCGTGTCTTCACGAGTGATTTTTACATTGTTTAACATTACTATATTGTTTTAAAACTTCCGCAGTCTGTACATTGTTGTGTTTTAGCAACACTCTCATGTTTTACAACTTCAATTTTGTTCAAAGTGCAAAAGTTATCATCTTTACAATGAAACTTACATTCACCTACTACACATCCTATACTATCATTATGGTTCATAAAAAAGCACCTCCCTCTGTTAATTACAAAACTATTATTATCAAGAATAAAGAAAATTATGCAAAACCAAAATTAATTATATTTCTGCTTTTATATTTCCAATAACCCAAATACATAAAATTACATTCAAAATACAAAACTTAAAAATTATGTTATAATACTCTTATAATTTAATCATAATAATGTTAACCAATATTGGTTATTAATTTTGCTTGGAGGAAAAGTATGAAATATTTTTTAGTTGCGCTATTTGATGAGCTATCAAATTCTACAGTTCAAAATATTCAAAAAGATATTTGTAGAAAATTTAAACTATATAAGAGCTCCCCTAACCTTTATATAACTATAAGTGCTATAACAAATCCTGATATCGAAAAACTGGATGTTGTTATTTCTAAAATTTTAGTTCCTTATAAAAAATTCAAAATCGGCATAAATAATAGTGTTGGTTTAAGTGAAAATTTTAGTCAAGTTAACCTTAAAGTTGAAGATAAAGGATATATTTTTCGTTTAGCAAGAAACATAACAGAAACTTTAGATTTACATAGTTTTAATGTTAAAACTGATGAGAATGCTATTGATTTACGTATTTCACTTGCTAATGCTAATCATATCATTAAAAAATCATTTAACGGAGGCACTATTTATATTGATGATACTTTAAATAAGGATGATTTTTTTAAATTTGTAAAGGTTTCTAGACTTGAATTATGGAAGCAAGTTAGTAATAAAAAAGAGACGTTAGTTAAAACTTACGCATTAAGAGAATATTAAAACCTATAACTTCTACTTTAGATTTAAGGGGGATAAAAATGATTTACTACTTGGTTGGAATATTTGATAAAGTTTCTTATAAATATATGGAGTCGATGCAAAAATCACTATGTGAAAAGTATAACTTATTTAAATCTGACTCAAATTTACCTAAACTTCATATAACTCTAGAAATAATAACCGATCCTAATCTTTATGATTTGGATTTTTCTTTAAAAAATATTATTAAGAATTATACTAAATTAGAATTTAAATTAAATGGTGTAATCTGTTTTGATCCACCCTACAAATCTGTAAATCTAAATATTAATAATAAAGGCACAATATATGAATTATCAAAAAACATAAACTCCAGTTTAAATTCACAAGGCTTTAACGTCAGGAAAGGTATGGAAAATTGGAATTTGCATATTTCATTAGCTAACACTAATTTCGCTGATAGAGAATGGTCTAATAGTGAATATTTATCAGCTTGTAATTTAGCCAAAGAAGAAAATTTTTCAAAAACTATAACGGTAGATTCTGTCGAGCTTTGGAAACCTATAAATAATAATGATGAAATGGTGGTTAAACAATATGAATTTACAAAAATTATTTCAGATGCAAAACACTTTAGACCATAGAATCTTAAAAGAACATAACCTTGAAAGAGTCCCATTATTAAAGAAAAAAATACTATCACTTCAAGTAGAACTAGGGGAACTAGCAAATGAAACTCGATGTTTTAAATTTTGGAGTACAAAAAAGCCTTCAAGTAATAATATAATTTTAGAGGAGTATGTGGACTGTCTTCATTTTATTTTAAGTATTGGAATAGATCAAAACTTTGAAGATATAATTTTAGATTCTAAAGATATCACTTGTGAATTATGTGAGCAGTTTTTGAATCTATATGTAAATATTGCAGATTTTGTGATTTCTTCTTCTATAGCTAACTACTTAAATATTTTCAATAATTTTTTATGTTTAGGTAAAGATTTAGGCTTTTGCGAAAATGATATAGAGGATGCTTACTTATATAAAAACAAAATTAATCATGAAAGACAAGATAACGGATACTAAATAATATTAATATTACAACACATTCTGGGTAGACTAATTTAGAGGAGTGTGATTGTAATTGGGTGTAATATTTTCTATAGTTGCAGGCATATGTATGAGTCTTCAAGGTGTTTTTAATACAAGGGTAAGTGAAAAAATTGGGCTTTGGGAAACTAATGTGTTTGTTCAAAGTACTGGTCTACTTCTTACTTTAATGATATTGGTTGTAGCTGGCAATGGTAATTTTAAAGCTTTAAAAGAAGTAAATAAACTGTATTTGTTAGGTGGGGCCTTAGGCGCTATAATTATATTTTCAGTTATGCTAGGAATATCAAGCCTAGGACCAACTTGTTCAATTGCAATTATATTAGTTGCTCAACTACTAGCCGCCGCCGTAATTGATAGATTTGGTATGTTTGGCGCGGAGCAAATTAATTTTGCCTTATCTAAATTTATAGGTCTCGGTATAATGATTTTAGGCATAATATTATTTAAATGGAAATGCTAATATGCAAATTTTATTAACATGTTTGTAAAATTTGCATATACTATAATATTGTAACAATACAATTAGGAGGCATACATGTTTTCCTTCAAAAATAAGTTAGAACCTGACTTAAGGCAAGCTTTGTCAAGTTCTCTATATGAAAACTATAGGGTAATAATACATTGTAAATCTCTTGAAGATAAAACTATAAAAAAAATCAAATCATTAAAATGCAATATCATACACCATATTACCTCAATAAATTGTATTTGTGCTATTTTGACCTCATCCGCTATCGATAGATTACTAGAATATCCACAAGTATCATATATAGCATTTGATTCTTATGCACATTTATGTGGAAATAGCGTACTTGCGTCTAATGGTCTATCCTTCCAAAGTAATTTTGACCTTACCGGAAAAGGAATTGGCATTGGAGTAATTGATAGCGGTGTATATCCACATTGTGACTTATTAAATCCAAGTAATAGAATTAAAAAGTTTGTAGATTTAGTGAACGATTTAAGCTATCCCTATGATGATAATGGTCACGGCACCTTCATGAGCGGATTAATTTGTGGCAGTGGTTATGGATCAAAGGGAATGTATAAAGGCGTGGCAAAGAATAGCCATATTTATATGATTAAAGCGTTTAATAAATTAGGAAAGGGTTATATATCTAATATTTTATTTGCACTGGAAACTCTACTTAACGAAAGTATTGATTTTAATATTAAAATCATTTGTCTTCCTTTTGAAACTATGGATACAAATCAATTTATTCTTTCTTTATTTTCAAAACTATTTGACCTTGCGATATCAAAAGGCTTGGTGGTAATTGTAGCTAGCGGAAGTAATAAAAGTGTTAGAAGTTCTGTTAGAGGCATAGCTACACTTAGTAATTGTATAACTATCGGTGGGTATGTCGACATAGGAACTCCAAAAATATATGAATATTCCTCTTGCGGTCCTTTTCAAAAATATGATAAACCAAACTTGATTGCTGCATGTGTAGATATTTGTTCTTTGGTTTCAGATATATCGTTTATATCTGAGAAGAATGGTGTCAAACTTTATCCTGCCACAATCACCAATTTATATACCTCATATACTGGGACTTCATGCTCTGCTGCTTTTATAAGTGGTATATGTGCTCTCCTCTATGAGAATAATAAAGATTTAAATTATAAAGATATTTTAGCGCTTCTAAAAATATCTTCTAGCTTAATAGATTCACCCAAATATAAGCAAGGTGCGGGAATTTTAAGTGTAGAAAAATTATTACCTTAAATCGATTGCTTAAAAAGTATAAATTAGGTGTATAATATAGATATTGTTTAATATTTATAATTAATTAGAAATGATTATCTATATTTAAATAATCATATAAATATATATATTTCTACGAGTATAATCATTGTTTTATACTCGCCTTAGGAATACTAGGAGGATTATTATGATAAGCGAAAGATTGTTCAATGAACTAAACAAACAAATGAACTTTGAATTTTACTCTGCACATCTTTATTTAGCTATGGCAGCGTATTGCGCAGCAGAAGATTTTGATGGTTTTTCTAATTTTTTCAAAGTACAAGCTGAGGAAGAAAAATTTCATGCTATGAAATTTTATAATTACGCAAATGAAATGAATGGAAGAGTAACCCTTGAGGGCATGCCTGAACCTCAAAACAATTATAAAACACTTCTTGATGTTTTCAAAATAGCATATGCGCATGAAAAAATCGTAACTAGTAAAATTTATAATCTTACTGACATCGCGACTGAGGAAAGAGAACATGCTACTATTAGCTTACTTAAATGGTTTATTGACGAGCAAGTGGAGGAAGAAGCTACTTTTAATGGTCTTATAAAGAGACTTGGAAGAATTAATGATGATCCCACGAGTATTTACATGCTAGATAATGAACTTGCAACGAGAGTTTTTGTTCCACCTGTTACTAAATAATATATATATTAATAGAAAAAACATATTTTTTTGTTTTAATTCTTTATAAATGCACATATCGATATTGATATGTGCATTTATAATTATAATCATTTTCTAAATTGTCTTAAAAATCGCTTTATTTATATGGATTATATATACGACCTATAACAACTCTCGCCTAGCCCAGTCTAGTAGCTGCATAGTTGCTCTTTCACGTATATTCTTCCTACTACCGGATAATTTAAACATTTTAGTTTTAACATCACCATTTATACATAAACCTACATATACAGTTCCCACTGGTTTTTCTGCACTTCCACCATCTGGTCCAGCAGCGCCCGTAGTTGAAAGACCAATATTAGTTCCTGCAGTTTTTGCTATCCCTTGCGCCATTTCTGCTGCTACCTCGCTACTTACTGCACCATATTTATCTAAGGTTTCTTTTTTAACTCCTAATCTTTTAATCTTAGCCTCATTACTATAAGTCACTGCACCCTCTACAAAAGCCGCAGATATACCTGGGTAATTTATAATTGTTGCCGCAACCATACCTCCTGTGCAAGATTCCGCTGTGGATATAGTTAGTTTTTTGTTTACCAGCATTTCTCCGAATACATTTTCTAAGGTTTCATTTCCTTCCCCATAAATGTTACTGCCTAGTCTGCTACGTATTTCATCTTCCATAGGCTTTATAAGTCTTATGCCTTCTTCCTGGGTATTAGCCTTTGCCGTAATTCTAAAGGTCATTTCTCCAGCTTTAGCATAAGGTGCCACAGTTGGATTGGTTTGATTATCCATTATATCTTCAATCATCTCAGCTGCCGTACTCTCACCAACCCCAATGACTCTGAGCACCTTTGAAACTAATACACCTTGCCCGAACTTTTGAAGATAAGGAACTACAGACTCTTCAAACATAGGCTGCATTTCCCAAGGTGGTCCAGGTAGAAGTGCAATAATCTTTTTATTCTCCTCTATTATACATCCCGGTGCTGTTCCATTATTATTAGGAAGTATCACTGCATCTAACGGGAAAAGTGCCTGTTTTTTATTGCTCTCACCCATTGGCCTACCTGCATTTTCAAAATATTTCTCAATGATTTTTAAAGAAGCTTCATCAGCTACGCTCTCTTTCCCAAAATACTCAAAAGCTATCTCCTTCGTTAAATCATCCTTTGTAGGTCCAAGTCCCCCACTTGTTATAACTAAATCAACTCTACTAAACGCTAACCTATATGCCTCTAAAAGCCTTTCTGGATTATCTCCAACTACCGATTGATGGTAAACTAATATCCCCAAATCTGCAAGTCTCTTAGCGATATATTGTGAATTCGTATTGACTATGTCCCCAAGTAATATTTCAGTTCCTATTGCTAATATTTCTGCTTTCATAATAATATCCTCCTCATGGTGCCACCCACGTGGCAAGTGGCAAGTTGTAATTAAATTAACTTTTGTTGATAATTTGTCCTAAGCATTAAATGCAATCTATAATTTAGTACCCTTTTTTAAAATCCACTACATTTATTAACCCTTCACCTGATACATACCTTCTCATGTTTTCATATATGATTTTAAACCTTCTCTCATTTCTCATCTCTGATATCCATGAATTATGAGAAGTTAATATAACATTATCTAAATCCCATAAAGGGTTATTATCATTTATTGGTTCCTCTTCATATACGTCTATTGCTGCCCCAGCTAGCTTACCATTTTTTAAATTTTTAACTAGGCACTGCTCATTAACAATACTACCCCTAGCTACATTTATAAAAAAAGTACCATCTTTCATTTCAGTGAACCCATCCTCACTAATTAAATGATGAGTAGCCTTAGTATATGGCAAAGTCACCACAACCACATCACATAACTTCAGCATCTCAGTGCGTCGATTCATAGAATAACATCTATCAAAGTATTGAATATCGCGACCATTTGTATTTAAACCTAATATCGTTACCCCAAAACCTTGAAATCTCTTGGCAGCCTCCATTGCTATAGTACCTGTCCCTATAAAACCTATAGTTTTACCATATAACTCAAGGATGCTTGTATCTATTCTCCACTTTCTATTAACTTGATTCTGGTATAACTCTTTACTATTCTTAAACATTTCTAGAGTTTTTAATACAATCCACTCTCCCATAGGTATACTATACCCCCCCTTATTATTTGTAATTATAATAGAGGTGCTTTTAACATACTCTATAGGCAGTTGGTCAACGCCTATACTAGATAATTGAATCCATTTCAGCTTCTTCATTTTCTCTATGGCAAGTGCTGTAAATGGATTATAACAAACCAAAACTTCAACCTCTGAGAGTTCATTACTATAAACTAAATTTTCCTCTGGAATCAATTTTATATGATATCCAAAGTCTTCTATTTCTTTTCTTTTATTTCCACCATAATTGTATGTGAAAAGTGTTTTAATCGCCATGCATTCACTCCTTTTATAAAAAGATGCCACTTGCCATATGGGTGGCACCTTTCTTCCTTTCTTTCTTTACAAAAAAGGCGCCGCAAGGCACCTTATTTATTTAAATACATTCACTAAGTTCGTAAATATATCTTTATTATCTTTAAGTTTAGTTTCATTTCCAAGTACACAAAAGTAGTTTTCTTTTATAATATCATCTAATAAAGCTTTAAAAGACTTAATATCTACAGCCTTTGTACTTAATACTTCATCTCTCTCCTTTTGTCTTTGTTTCTCTGAAATACCTCTTATATAATATGCTGTTGCACGTTCACCTTTCATAGAAGGTGTTAATGGTGAATCTAAATCACTAATAGTTCCTATAATATATTTAGTCATTTCTCTTTCAGATGCTTCAAAATTTTCTATATAATCACATATTCCATCATATGCTTTTAGAGTCTTCTCAACATTAGGATCCCGATAAGATACAAATACTATGTTACCACTTCTAGCTATATTTGCAAAACCACCATATGCTCCACCTTGCACACGCACTCTATTCCATAAGTAGTCAAGGCTTGATATAGTTTTAAGTACTAACATCTTACCTGAATAAGAATATCCTTTCTTAATAAAATTATAACCTTTAGCTACATATTGAACATCTGATGAAGTTAATAATCCTTCGTTATCTTTATTTAGTTCAAAATCATATAAGGCATCTGGCAATTTTTCATCTCCTAAAATATTTATAATTTTAGGTAGCTGCGTAGCAAATGCAGTATATATATCCTCTTCCCCTGTAACACTTATTATAATATTGTTTTTGTTAAATATAAGTTTTGATACTTTATTTAGGTTTTTAATAACTTCTTCCGATTTATTATCAAAATCTTTTTCTACTTCATTTATAAATTTATAAAAAGATATTCCTGAAGTCTTTTCTATATAAGCTGAAGCTGGCGAAAAATATGAAGTAAGTCTTCCTGCTGCTACCATATGTCCCCTATCAAGAATTTTCATCTCATGTCTTGATTTTAATTGTTGAATTAACTCCTTGAGACGTTTCTTATCATCAAATTTTGTACTCCCAATTATCTCTACTATAATATCAAATAATTTAGGAATGCTGGATTCTAAAGCTTTACTCTTTACTACTAATTTAGGGCTATATTTTTCAAAATTTTCACTATTTCCGTATACATCTGTAGTAAACTGAATTCCTCCTGTATGAATATTAACTTCATTAGATAAATCAGAATAATTAGTGTGCTTTGTGCTTACTCTCCCTAAAATAGTTGATAATAATGTTACATAAGAAAGTAACTCCTGATTTACTTTTTTAGAATCAAATAATATATTTATATATGCAATTTTATTAGTGAATATATCATGTGATAATACCTTTACTCCTTGCTCATCCTTTTCATCTATTGGTAAATGTTCTACCTTATTTTCGATATCTGAGAGTTCAAGTAGAGGAATAGTTTCTAGCACTTCTTTAGAATCTGGTGTCATTTGTCTTTTCTTAAGATCATTTGTATCTTGCACTATATTCTCTATTTGTTTCTCTGTAAGACTTGCCTTAAACTTATCTAGTTTTTCATCAGTAGCCTTAGACTTTTGCTCTGCGAGACCCCTTTTGCCATTTAAAATAACCATAGAACTATGTGTATTATTTAGTAAATATTGCTGAATAAGTTTTTCAAAATAATCCGTAGTTAATGCAGCTTTTATTTTACTCAAATAACTTTCATACTCTAAATGCATAGTTGGGTCTTTGTCATAAAGCCAACTGTCCATACTCGTTATATAGTAATATAATCCCTTTGGAAATCCACCCAAATCAGCTTCTCTTAACTTAAATTCAGTAATGTTAATGCAAGCCTCTATTAGTTTTTTATCTATGCCTTCTTTAACTAGCTTCTTTAAAGTTGTAAATACAACTTTCTCAAATTTATCTTTTTCACTTTCATTCGAATTTTTTACTACTACACTAAATACTGGTTGCAATATGCTATTATCAAAACTTCCGAATACATCTTTACCTATTTCTGCATCTATAAGTGCTTTCTTTAAAGGTGCTGCAGCACTTTCTAATAACAAATACTCTAAAATTTCAAAAGCTAAATGTAGTTCTGGCTGGCTAATATTATCTCCTGTTACAAAGTTTAAACTTAAGAAAGTTTTATCTTTCTCATCGTCATCGCAAGAAATAGGATAATCCATCTTAATTTCTTCCATTTTACTGAATGGTTTTTGCATCTTAATAGCCGACTCAACCGCTATTTTTTCAAAATTATTTAAATATCCTTCACTAATAAATTGTAACTGTTTATCAATATCTCCATCTCCATAAAGGAATATATAACTGTTCGATGGATGATAATATTTTTTATGAAATTCTATAAATTCGCTTTGTGATAAATCTGGTATAAATTCTGGATCCCCGCCGGATTCCACGCCGTATGACGTATCCGGAAATAAAGATTCCTGGATTTTTCTCATAAGGCAACCCTCTGGAGAGGAAAATGCACCTTTCATTTCATTATAAACTACACCCTTATAAGTTAGTTTATCCTCTTTGTTTTCTAATTCATAATGCCAACCCTCTTGCATTAATATTTGTGGCTGAGAGTAAATATTAGGATAAAAAACTGCATCTAAATATACATCCATCAAATTAAAAAAGTCCTTTTGATTTTTACTAGCTAGAGGATATATGGTTTTATCTGAAAAAGTCATAGCATTTAAAAATGTATTTAAAGATCCCTTTATTAATTCAACAAAAGGCTCTTTTGTTGGAAATTTTCGAGATCCGCAAAGCACAGAATGCTCGAGTATATGTGGAACTCCATTACTATTTTTAGGTGGTGTTCTAAATCCTATAGAAAACACTTTATTATCATCATCATTTTCTAAATGAAGTAGTCTAGCTCCACTTTTTACATGTTCAAACAATCTTGTCTCTGAATTTAACTCTTCTATATTTTTCTCCTCGATTAACTTAAAGCCATGATATGTATTTCCAATGATAAATTTCATTGCTCTCCTCCTCATACTATCCATGAAAACTTAAAATACTTATTGAGTATTCCATTTCAAGAAATATTGCCACAACCAATTAACATGACACCTTTAATATTAAAATTTTCCTATTATGCTAATTATACACCATTTCATTACTGGTTACTAACAACATAATTTATTATATATTTATCTTTCCTCATTTTAATTTTGTCTATACTATAGAAAAAATCAAAGATAATATATTCCTATACTATTTTATATGCTTATATAGTATCAAAATACATAATAAACCCATTTTCACAATACTATTGGTGGATGAATAAAAAAAATTATTAAAGAAATAATAATACCAATTAGAAATATGTCTTATTCATGTACAAAATATGTTTTGTTTACTCATTGCTAAAGTTACATGACATACATCTGTTAAATATACTTTAAGGATGGTGATAACTTGATTGTGGAATATGAAAATTGTAAACTAAATGCTAATGCTTTGAGTCATAAATCTATAAATGTTATGCAATTACATGAAGAAATGATAGTTGAACTAGATGAATCTCCTTCTACAGGATATTCTTGGCATTATATTATATCAGATTCCTCCATTATTGATTTAAAAAGCAAAAATACATTTGATTTTAACAAACCAAATGTAATAGGTGGAAGTCAACAAATTATTTGGAGATTTCAATGCTTACAATGCGGCGAATGCAAGATACATTTCACCTATTATAATAGCTGGAAAGGAGATACTTGCTCAATAGACGAATATATATATATATTAAAAGTTGAGTAAATTAGTGTAATAATTATAATAGAATTAACCTAATAAAAATGCCCCCATTTTTGGGGGCATTTAACTTTGTAATATTGTTTCTGTACACATAATATTAATATTAAGTCCAAAAATTACATGTACTAACTTATCACTTGTATATTTTCATCTATGTTAATATCTCATATCCGGTTTGAGTAACAAGTATAGTATGTTCCCACTGAGAAGACAATGATCCGTCTGCTGTAACTGCTGTCCAATCATCATCAAGTACCTCAGTATCAGGACTCCCAATATTAATCATAGGCTCAATAGTAAAGGTCATATTGGGTAGTAATATTGTACCTTCTCCCTTTTTACCTATATGCGGAACGAAGGGTTCTTCATGAAACTCCACTCCAACACCATGCCCACCATAATCGTATACTACTGAATATCCAAGGCCTTCTGCATGCTCTTGAATGGCATTTCCTATATCTCCAAGGGTATTATAGGGTTTAACCTGCTGTATGCCTCTTTCTAGGCACTCTTTTGATACACGTACTAAATCTACTGCTTCTTTAGAAGCTTCTCCCATTATATACATTCTATTAGCATCACCGTAGTAGCCTTCTAATATGCATGTAACATCAACATTAACTATATCTCCGTCTTTTAGAACGGTTTCATCAGGTATCCCATGGCATATTACATTATTTATTGATGTACATACACTTTTGGGAAACCCTCCATATCCTAGTGGCGCCGGATATGCGTTATGCGCAACTGTATATTCATGTACCCATGTATTAATTTCATTTGTGGTTACTCCCACTTTTATTTTCTGACCGACCATATCCAGGATCTCATGAGTTAACTTACAACTTTTTCTTATCCCATCAACTTGTTCATCCGTTTTCATTATATCTCTAGGTATTTTATAGCCTACTTTTTCCTCTATAGTACTTATAAATAGATCCTGTTCCATGTGACATTTTTTATATTTTTTACCGCTGCCACACCAACAGGAATCATTTCTTGATAATTTGTCCATTATATTTCCTCCAATTAAAATTATTTAAAGCATTAATTATAACTACAATTTAGTTATAAAGTATCCTATAACTATTGTTTTTTAAGTGCCTGAGTATAAATTTATTTTTAAGCAATCTTGAGTTTTCAAGGTTACATTCTATATTAATGATTCCATCCTTAATTATAGTTCATAATTCCAAGTATTCAACCTTATTTTGAAAAACTCTTTTTTATTGCACTATATTCTTTTCACAAAATATATATAATATGTTTTAAATTATTTTACTTAGATTCTATTAGTAATATAATAGTGTGTTTTTTCTCTTAATAGTGTAAGATATATTATTATGTATATTTTTTATGTTTGGGGTGTGATATAGTCATGAGACTTGTACCAATAGAATTTGCAAATCCAGGAAATACTCTGGCTAAAACTGTATTTGATAATGACGGTAGGATTCTATTAAGAGACGGTGTTGTATTAACTGATTCCTATTTAATAAGAATCAAACGATTACAAATTTATTCTATATATATCAGTGATGGATATAGTGAAACCATAATTGAGGATGTAATAAAACCCGAGTTACGACAACATGCTATAAAAGCTATAAAAGAAACATTCTATAGTTTTGAAAAATACAATTTATATTCTAATAATACTAATTTAAGCAAGCAGAGTATTGCGAAAGAAAAGCATTCCTATTTTGAATCTATAGGAAATATTGCTAGAGATATAATTGATGAGATTATAAGCAAACAAAATGTAATGATTAATCTGGTAGACATTAAAAGTATGGATAATTACACCTACCAACATAGTGTAAATGTGGCTGTACTTTCTCTAGTATTAGGTGTTCAATTGCAACTAAATCAAAGTGAGCTTTATACTTTATGTATAGGTGCATTGCTACACGATATAGGTAAAGTTCTTATTCCTAAAGATATAATTTTGAAACCCGGGCGCTTAACTGATGAAGAATTTATAACTATAAAAGAGCATACCACAAAAGGTTATGATTTTTTGAAAGGATGCTCAGATATATCCGTTCCCTCCAGAATTGTGGCTCTTCAACATCATGAAAAAGTAAATGGACTTGGATATCCAGATAACAAAAAGGACAAATCTATAAATAGATTTGCTAGAATTGTTTCAATTGCAGATGTGTATGATGCACTTACGTCCGACAGGCCATATAGCAAAGCTATGTGCCCTAATGATGCTGTAGAATATATTTTTTCCCATGCTAATACTCAATTTGATTATGAAATGGTTAAAGCTTTTTCAAAGGCAGTTGTGCCTTACCCACCTGGAACCCTAGTAAGACTAAGCACTGATGATATCGGAGTGGTAACAAATGTATTTCCAAACCTTGCATTAAGACCACAAGTTAAAATTGTAAAAAAAGGACCTAACGTCAATGCTCAAGAAGTTGGCACAACTATTTCATTAGTTGATCAATTGGATATAGTAGTTAAAAATATTGAATTCTCCATTTGATTAATACTCTATTTACATATGTACTAAGCCTTATAAAAGGATGTTCTTAAAACATCCTTTTATAAGGCTTAGTTAACTTCATTTTTTATATATTATTTATTATATAATCCTTTTTAAAGTACTGATATTTATTAGAGCCTGCTCTAGCTACTAGATTATTATTAGCAATATCTGTAGCTTCTTCTATGCTCTTAGCCTTAAATATTATAGTTCCACCATTTCTATTATACACTCCCCCACAAATTAAATATTTAGAAGAATGATTAACCCTATCAGTACTCGCAGCATAAGTTATTGCTAAACTGTCATTACCTCCGCTTGAATAATTAATCTTAACCAATAAATCTTTTGTTTCCATTTATTTTACCCCCAGTTAAATAATCTACTAAAGTATCTTTTAAATAATCTACTAAAGTATCTTTTAATAATCCATAAAAATGATAGTTTAGGAATGCAGTTTAGCTGTAAATTAAAGCTGCAAAGAAATAAAATAATTATATTTTTATAAATACTTTACAGGTATTTTGTCTTAATATACTATATTTATATTATAGGGAACATTTGTTCGTAAGTCAATACATTTTATATGTTTTATTATCTTGATAAATATATATGTACCGTATTTAATTATTATTACAAAATTCAAATGATTATAAAAGGGTACAGGTTTAGTGTATATTTCATACCCTAAGCCTGTACCCCGTTCCCCAAACAGTTTCAATATATTGAGGTTGCGATGCAGATGATTCAATTTTCTCGCGAACTCTGCCAATATGTACTGTAACAGTTGCCGTATCTGATAAAGCATCCAATCCCCAAATTTTTTCAAATAATTCAACTTTACTAAATACTCTATTAGGATTCTCAGCTAAATAAATCAATAAATCGAACTCCTTCTGAGCTAAATTTATTTCTTCTCCATTCATAAATACCTGTCTACAATCTTTTTTTATTTCTAGACCTCGTATTATAATGGTGCTACTTCTGACAACAGCATTAAATTTATTTTTTATTCGATCATAATTTCGAATATGGGACTTAACTCTAGCAACTAGTTCACTAGGATTAAACGGCTTTGTAATATAATCGTCAGCCCCTAGGCTCAAACCTTTTATTTTGTCAATATCTTCTTTCCTTGCAGAAACCATTAAAACTGGAATTTCCTTGTCCTCTTGCATACTACGTAAAATAGTATATCCATCAATTTTAGGCAGCATAACATCAAGAATTAACAAATCAAATTCATTTGTTTTTAGGGCATTTAATCCTTCCACTCCATCATTACATATTTTAACCTCAAATCCTTCGATTTCTAAATAGTCTTTTTGAAGTTGGGCAATACTTACATCATCTTCCACTATTAAAATTTTTTTCATAATACTCCTTTATTAATTCAATATTTTCCCAAATGATATTAAAATGCTTGTACCTTGGCTTTCATGGCTCACAGCCCATATTGTGCCACTGTGCCCTTCTACAATTTGTTTCGCAATAGCAAGTCCGAGTCCACTTCCATTTGCATCACTTCTTGCGGAATCTGCTCTATAAAACCTGTCAAAGATTTTATTTACGTCACTCTCGTCAATACCAGAACCATTATCCCTTATCTCAATAATAATACTAGAATTAGTTTCTCTAAGTAGTATAGTAATAGTACCTTGCTGCTTGTCCATATATTTACGAGAGTTGTCAATAATATTTAATACAACCCTCATTAATCTTTCTCTATCAATTTTAACGTATTTACTCCCATTTAAATCACTTTTTAGAGAAATTTTTATATTCGATTTTTCAAGTTCGAGTGTACTTTCATGAATACAATAATTAAAGTAATCTACAATATCCGTTTTTTCAAAGTTAAATGGAATCTGACTCAAATCCAATTTGGAATATAAAAGCAAATCATCGATCATAACATCAATTTGTTCCGATTTTGAATAAATCGTTCTCAAATAGCGTTCTACCTTCTCCGGGGTATTAGCAATACCGTCTAGAATGCCTTTAACGTATCCTTTTATTGAGGTTATAGGTGTTTTAAGGTCATGCGATATACTAGAAACTAACATTTTTCTATTGTCATCGTACTTCTTTTTAAGGCGGGTGGTATCTTTAAGTTGTATTCTCATCTTTTCAAAATCAGCACATAACTCCATAATTTCTTTGTCTCCAACTTCGGTAATCTCAACTTCTAAATCACCTTTACTAATTTCGCCCACCGCCTTCTTTAAAATTGATAATGGCTTTATTATTCTTTTTGAAAGCAGATAGGACATAAATATGTTAACTCCTATAAAAGTGATAAAAAATACCACAAATATAAATATTATAAATTTTTCAAGAATATCTGAATAGTTAAAAGAGGGAGCGAGTAATATAAGATTTCCTTCAGCTTTATCTTTAAATTCAATCGGTGCTACCACTACACTATAAGTTATAGTATCGATTACAACTAATTTATCTTGATCTTTACTTTTAGTATCTAGTAAACATTTTTCTATATCAATTTTATTTATATCCTTAGACGTAAAAATAACGGCATTGCTTTTAAGAATAATCAGCTCTCCATTTATATTTGATACCTTTCGCATTAAATATTGCTTAAATTCCGGTCTTTCCATATCAGAATATTTTTGATTCCATATGTCATTGCTAATGTCAGATAATTGTGTTTTTATATATATAAATTTTTTGAAATTATCATAACTTACCTGCTTATTAAAAATTTTAGAAGATACGAAAATAAATAGGAATGCAGCTATAATCGTAATAGCAAAAGGAATTACTATAGTTATAGTATTGGATAAAAGTAAGCGTTTTTTAATATTCATTTTTCACCTCAAAGATGTAGTTAGAACTCCTTGTTATCAAATATATAATATCCTGCCGTAAAAAATAACACACCATAACTGAGCATCATCATAAATTGAAGAAAGATTTTAAAAGTAGGAATGGTGTCCATATTAAACAACGTATACCAGCTCATCATAGAAGTAATAAACACCCCTGAAAATCTATAAAAAATGATTCCCAGACCCTTGAAAATAGCAAAAGTAAAAATAGATATAAAAAATACACCTATACCACTTCTAATTATATTTGCAAAAAACGCAATAATTATTGATAAAATCACCATAGGTACTAGTGTTACAATATAAGAAATCAGGATTTTAATAACACTTATTAACGTGAATGAATTTGAATTAAAAAGACAACCAGCCAGTATTGAAAAAATCATTATAAATAAAAGATTGGCGAGGATAAATACCATAACTGCGGTTAATTTTGCTGTATAAAATTTTAATCGTGAAATAGGTCTTGTAAGTGCAATCTTCATAGTATTTTGTGAAAACTCTCCTGAGAAACTCTCTATTGTAACAAGTGCAGTAAATAAAGGAAGAATCGTATTTACAACTACAGAAAGAACAAGTATGGGAAATTCCATGCTTGAGACTCCACGTAATCCAAAACCAGTTCTTAATACTACCATAGACAACTGTCCTAGTATTATAAAAATAATAGATATAATTACAGCAACTAAGATCTTTTTTCTTTTATATAGTTTTTCAATCTCATTTATTAAAGCAGCTTTAAATTCTACCATTTCTCTCTACCTCACTAACAAAATAATTTTCAAGAGTAGCATAGTTATTTAATATGTTTTTCATAGTATCCACATTAAGCATCTTTCCATTGTATAATACACCAATACGAGTACAAGTAAGTTCGACATCATGAATAAGATGGCTTGAGATGAAAAATGTAGTATCTTCTTTTTCTACTAAATTTTTTATTATATTTCTCATAGTAATCATTCCTTCAACATCAAGTCCATTTAAGGGCTCATCCAAAATAATCACTTCAGGTTTTGAGAGTATTGCTGCTGCGATTCCTAGTCTTTGCTTCATCCCAAGAGAAAATTTTCTTGGTTTCTCATTTTTATATTTTAACATTCCTGTAAGTTCTAAAACTTCATTAATTCGATTCTCATCAACATTTCTATAATATCTTGAAACCTGTTTTAAATTTTCAAATGCAGTTAAATAAAGATAAGATTCCGCTGTTTCTATAATGCAACCTACCTTTTGCATTACGCTTTCGTATTCTTTTAATATGCTATAACCTAAAATTTTAACATCCCCACTGTCTGGTTTTATAAGTCCCGTCATTATTTTCATCGCTGTAGTCTTACCAGCACCATTAGGTCCTAAAAACCCGAAGATTTCTCCTTTATATATGTCAAGATTAATATCTGCTATACCTCGTCCATTTTTATAAATTTTGGAAAGATTATTAATTTCAATAGCTTTTTCCAATAGTGCACCCCCAGTTTTGTTTTACCCTTGTAATTAAAGACTTTAAATTATACTATAATCAAAATCACAATATCATTCAGTAAAAAAGGTGAGGACCCTTTACTTATTTACATGTTTTATTACGGGTCCCCCTATCATTAATACTAGTCCTTATATTTATTATTAATTCTTCTATTCATTATTAGTTGAATACATTGTTGAATTGATCATTAAGAAGAATGTTTCCCCTTGTACTCTCATCATTCATACTAAAGTTTATTCCTGCTGAACCTATGTTTATAGATATATTACCTGTTATCTTTTGGCTTGACTCGCTTCCTGAATTAAAGGTTGCATTGAACCCATTATCTTTTTCAAATTTGGCATCAAACTTATAATCTTTTTTATCAGTTACATATTTCTCGTATCCCTTAACATATTCTTCATAATATCTTCCACTAATACCTTTATTGTCTACCGCAGTAATGTTTAAAAATCTTTCACCTATTTTTACGAATTTCGCATCCTTCTCTATTAATATATCTGTCTTATATTTCCCTAAATACTTTTGAGGATCTGTTAATTTACTATAATCTTGTTCTACATTTTTTTCTACTTTCTTGCCAGTAAGATCAGGTTTACTAACCGTAGTTGAATTAACACTAGCCACCTTTGCTAGTAGCTCGAAAGTTAATTTATGCTCTTTACCTTTTTCATCTTTACCAGAAATCACTCCTGTGCCAAGAACACTTTGAATAATTCCCTCTTTAGTTGTTATCATAGTTCCTTTAACTTCTTTTACAAATATATCTTTTGTTATTTTAGGTAAAACACTCTCATTATTAGGGTTATTCGTTCTACTTTCAAATTCATTCTTAGATTGAAATGATACTACTGCATTCACAAGAGCTGGTATTTGTGATTCGGTTAAAGAACCAGATAGAGTCTTACTTCCATCTGAATTTTCAGTAACTACAACTGCGTCTTTTAAGTTACCCACAACAGCATCTGCGATTTTCTCCATATCATCAGCACCTCGTTCTTTAAATGGGTTGTTAGAAGTGCTAGTTTTCTGAGGACTTTTGAATTGAGTTTCATAATAGATATTTTTTGTGCTGTCTTTATATATAGAACCTTCTTTGTCTGTGTAGTTATAATCATCTGTCTTTTTTGAACCCTCAAGTCTATTTGTCACAGTTTCTTTAGCTCCGCGTGATACGTCAACTTTACTAAGCGAATCATCAGAATAAATAATTGTACCATTGTCCTTTAGTATAACTGACATGTCCATAGTATAGCTCGAGAATTTAGTGGTACAACTTTCTGCTGTAAATTTAACGGAATCTTTAAGCTGATCATATCCACTCTTAGTTAATACTTGTGCTATAGCCGTGGTTGTAAACATTACACTTCCTAGAGCAAAACTTATAATAGTTGCTGTCTTTTTATTTAATTTCATTTTCTTAAATCTCCTTTTGTTTATAATTTGCTTTTGAATATGAAAGTCTTTCATAATTCTATTTTAAAGTACATGTCTCTACTTTCTATAAACAAATTATAAACAAAGTATAAACTCTATTCACTTAATATATATTATATCTAGTTTGTAAATGAAATAATTATTTTTTACCCATTTCGATTGCCTTCTGCGTACAACTCTCCATAGCTGAAATTACTGAGCCCCTAAAATTATTCTTTTCTAAGGTATATACTGCTTCTATAGTAGTTCCCCCTGGTGAGCAAACATTATCTTTAAGTTTTCCTGGATGTTCTCCAGTTTCAAGCACCATCTTAGCAGCTCCTAGAACCGCTTGAGCAGCCATTTTATAAGCTTTATCTCTTGGCATTCCTTGAAGCACTGCCCCATCACCTAGAGCTTCAATAAACATATAAACATAAGCAGGCGATGATCCACTTACCGCAGGAACTACATCAATAAGCTTTTCCTCTAATATCTCTATCTTACCAAAACTCTCAAAAATTTTTACCACATCTTCCAATTCTGCTTTAGATATGTTTTTATTAGCACACAATGCACTCATTCCCTCACCAACAAGCGCTGGAGTATTTGGCATAGTTCTAATTATTTTTGCTTCGTCCCCTAATGCACTACACATAGAGTCTATTGTTATTCCAGCAGCTATAGTTACTATAACTACATCTTTTTTTAAAAATGTTGTTATCTCTTTAATAACTTCAAAATATTTATAAGGTTTTACAGCCAATATTACAATATCAGAAAATTTTGCAACTTCCGTGTTATCATTTGTAACTAAAATATTATATTCTTTTTTTACCTTATTTAAACTCTTCTCTGATGGATTACTTGCTATTACCTTTTCGCTAGAAACTAAATTTGATTTCACTATTCCACTTATCATAGCTTGAGCCATATTTCCACAGCCTATAAATCCTATTGTTTTATTCATATTATTGTTTCCTCCTATGCTAATTTACTTAATAATACTAATTATAACATTAAAATGCACCTCAAATAAAAAACGTTTTCCCACATACATTTTATTAACTTGGTTATATTAATATTGAAATATCTAATATTAAGAGGCGTGCAATTAATAATTGTTTTATGCTCTTAATCAATACAAGGAGGATTTTGATATGTCACATAAAAACAACAAAAACAGCAAAGATAATAAGAAGGCTAGTCAAAAAACGAAAAAAGAATTAGATAAAATGAGAATGGAAACTGCCAATGAAATAGGTGTTTCTAAAGAATCTAAAAAATTGGGAAAAGAAACAAAATAGATTAACCTACTCACTAGTTCTAGTTTAAAAAATACTTAAAAAGAGGAAGATGTCCCATGACATCTCCCTCTTTTTAAGTGACATTGTTAAGTTAAAAATTTAAACTCACCTTACCTAATTTCCATATTTTTTTTGAGAATATATTGAATTATAATACCATCTCTCTTTTCACTGCATTATTAATATAATCCTTATTATAGCTATCACTTGCTAATGTATCATTTATAATATCAGTTATATTTTCAACATTGCTATTTATATAAAAATGATTTCCCTCAAAGTTATATATATTGAATTCCTTACAAACATGATTTTTCCAAGCTAATATTTCTTTTAAATTAATTGAATCTTGCTTTCCATTTAAAATTGAAACATCGCATTCAATCTTGTTTTCTTTTTTTTCATAAGTATAAGATTCAATATTTTTAAAATCGTTTCTAATTATGGGAAGAAAAATTTGAAGAAGTACTTGGTTATCCATTAATTCCTTTGGAGTTCCACCAAGTTTCATTACTTTCTTTATAAAATCATTATCAGACAATGTATATGTATTTTCTCTTTTACTTATAATACTTGGTGCCTTATATCCTGAAAAAAATATATGTGTTGGTTTTCTAAGCTTAGACTTACATATTTTATAATACAATTCATAAGCTAAAAGACTTCCCATGCTATGTCCGTAAATAGCATAATCATCCTCTCCTATTTTGTCTTTATAATTCTCAAATATATCGTTAACTGCTTCTTCTAAGTTTTCATAAAAAGTTTCACTAAACCTCTTTCCTCTTCCTTTTAGTGCTATGGGCACTAATTCAATCGAAGGGTTTAAAAACTTTTTCCACTTATAATATATTACCTCTGAACCTCCTGCATATGGTAAACAAAATAATATCATTAGGATAACTCCTCTAACTATAGATCAAGTTTAGAATAGTTATTAATTAAGCTATTCTGGTCTACAGTTATTATGTTATTTATAATCTCTTTATTTTCTAAGCACACAGCCATTTTATAACCTAGAATTATATCAAATATTTTAAATGTATGGTCATCATATCCCTCATTAATAATTACTTTAATGCCCTCATATTTATCTACCTCAATGGAAAATGATTTTAATGGTATTGATAGACCTTGTCCACAACATTTTATATAACTTTCCTTAAGCGTCCATATTTCATAAAATTTACTTAACTGAATATCTAATTTTTGTTTTATAATATAGTTAAATTCACTTAAAGCGAAAAAATTTTTAGATATGTTCCCATACTCGATTTTTTTTATTTCTTCAATGTCAATCCCAATAGGTTTATCATGGGTTGCACATACTACAAAATCTCCAGAATGTGATATATTAAAATTTATCATTGGATATTCTTTTAAATACGGTTTTCCATACTTATTCTTTTCAAATTTTATATTTTCATTTTTAATACCTAGTTGTTTAACAATTATAGTTCTTATTAAAATTTCTCCAATTAAAGTTCTTATTTTGTCTTCTTTATTAATAAATTTATCAATTTTATGTTTTTTTTCTGAACTAATCAATAAACATAAATTCTGCAGCTTTTCCTCAGTAATATCAAAGGTTTTAACAACATATATTTTCATAAAGTACCTCTCTATATCTTTTTAACTATACATATTAATGTTTATCTAAATATAGTATATAATTAAATAATTACCATTGTGTTAAGATTTGTATATGTTTATGTTAAAAAGGATTACAGCTCCATTTAGGAGAAGGATATTGACTACTTCTTATACTTAAAAAACAAACGAAAAAAATCCCTAAAATAAGGGATTTCTCATTCCATTTTACAGAATATAAGCTTCTAAAAATTACTCATTTAGCAGAGTTTAGTGCATTTTCAATTGATTTAAGAATTACTTTACTACTGTTTGTTGCCCCTGTTATAGTATCTACTTGCAAGCTTTGAGCCTTTACTACATTACCTGTAATAACTTCTGCCGATTTGCCCTTTTCAGTCTTATGCTTTAGTAGAATTATGTTTGTAATCTTGTGATCCTTTATCGTAACTGAAACTTCTGAAGCTACATATAACGCATCACAGAAGCCTGTATACGTCCCATTTGAAACTTTGGACAAATCAACTTTACTAATTTTAATATCTTTAACTATATTCTGATATTTCTGAACTGACATCAAATATTTTCCTCCAAAGATTATAGCCACAAATACCACTACACCAATTACAGCTAACACTATTTTTTTAAATTTTGGTATGCCTGGCTTTCCTACTACATTTTTTTCATTTAACATAATTAATCCTCCTTTACTTTCTTATAGCTCTTAGTAAAAGTTCAAATCCATCATCCATTAATTCTTTAATGTTTTTGTTGTGATATGCATTAATATATTTTTCCTTTTTATTAATTACTCCAATAAAACCTAACATAGCTGACCAGAGCATAATAAAAACTACAACTGGATCTGTATCACTTAAGATCTCACCCTTCTCCATTCCATTAATAATGCATCTATTAATAATTTTAAAGGAGTATTCTCCAGCGATATAGCATTCATTAATTAAAGAATCACCGTCATTAGCCTTAAAATCAAAATCTTTGTTTTCGTAATCTGAAATTGCCTTATAATAAACAGGGTAAATCCTACTAAATTCAACGAAAGTTTCACCTAATTTTTTGATTTTTTCGATTTCACTCATTTTAATATTTTCACTAATGGTTTTGTCATACATGTTATTTAAGGCTTTATATCCAAGTAACATTACTTCATAATATAATTCTTCCTTACTTTTAAAATATGAATAAATAGTTTTCTTTGTAAATTCAGCTTCCTTTGCAATATCATCCATTGTTGAACTCACAAAACCTTTCTTCAAAAATATCTTTTCAGCTGCATTTATCATATAATTTTTACGAATTAAATGCTCTTTTTCTTTACGTTCTGTAATACCCATAGTAATTACGCCTCCAGTTTACTAAATATACTTAAAGTTTACTTTATATACTTTAAGTATATCTTGTTTGAGCATAATGTCAATAACAATATTATATAAGCGCAAAATTCCGGCTTTTATTTATAATTATATTTTTAAAATTACTTATTTTTTCAAGTCATTAGTAAGCTTTTTACAGCTAGATATTTTTTCAATATCTGTAAGTGTGTGATTCGTAATCAGCTTCACTAATCCTTTTTTTTCTATAATATCTAATCCTGATTCTTTAGCTGTTAATCCTTCTTGAAAAGCCACTTTGTAAGTTTCATTTTCAAAAGGATAGGTAGGCAATGTCACCTTATTCTCCTTACCTGAAAATAATTTGTTTGGATTATACCTTGTTCCAAGTGTATAAATTTTAGCAAATGCTGTGATAATTGATTCTACAGGATTTTCATTTATATTCATCTCAACCCAGGTGAACATCTTATCATCATAAAATTCTTTATTTATAATTTCATCAATGCTACCTGGATAAATAACTACCCCCTTTTTATTTACAAATCCATTTAACTCTCTAATATTTTCTTCATCATTTATACGAATATTAAGCACGTCTTCTATAACACCTGCTGGTGTTAATATAGGACAATTTATATACACCGCCCTTTTATTGTTTTCAAATATACCATCATTATCTATAATGTTATTATCAATAAGTTGCATCAAAGCATTCTCTAAACTAATTAATCCGGCTAAGACTGCGGCAGCTGCAATACCTGTACCTTCCGCAATGATTCCATAAATTTTCAAATCAAAATTACTTAAAAGAACACCAAGTGCATACTGAGTTGCAAAAGAGTCAATACGCTTCTCCTCAAAACTATTGTTATTTTTAAGAGTTTCGTATTTATCCATACATTCTTTGTATGCTTTATTAAATGTAGCATAACGCATGCATAAATCCTGTTTATAGTCTTTAGCATTTTTAATATTACCATCCAATATAAGGTAAGCCTGCGTCTCGCGGTTTGGATTAGATCGTCCGTCAAAAGTTCCGTAAGTATTCTCACCGTTTTCTAATGAAGTAAGTACTTCTATTAAATGCTCTCTAGATTTTATTATTGATGCAGTTTTATTACTTAATTCCTTTTGTGCATTATTCATAGTAAAACAAATTGAAGCGGCACTTAAACTTTGATACTGATGCATGTGATTTTTTAAATTCGTAGCTATACATTTTATAATATTTTTATTTCTACCAGTTAATTGTAATAGATATGGAGGTTTTTCCTCAATGCACTCCACTCTATCTGGCGCTTCTTCTAAAACCACATGAACGTTGGTTCCACCAAATCCAAAAGCATTAACCCCTGCCCTTAAAGGATTTACGCCGCTACTTTTCCAGTCCATAGGCTTTTCGCTGGCAACATAAAATGGAGAATTAACAAAATCTATGTTAGGGTTAGGCTTTGACTTATCATAGTTAACAGTATGTGGTATTGTTTTATTCTTAAGTGCAAGAACTACTTTTATTAAACTTGTGATTCCAGATGCTGATAACATATGCCCAATAGATGATTTAACTGACCCAATAGCACAAAAACCTTTTTCTAAAGTAAACGACCTAAATGCGTGAGTCAACCCTTCAATTTCAATAGGGTCACCGAGTGGAGTTCCCGTACCGTGGGTTTCAACATAAGATACGGTTTCTGGATTAACATTTGCATCTTGATACGCCTTTCTTATTGCTTGTGCCTGTCCCTGAGGCCTTGGAGCCGTTATTCCTTGTGAATGTCCATCATTATTAATTGCAGAGCCCTTAATTACAGCCATTATGTTGTCTTTATCCCGAATAGCATCTTCTAGTGGTTTTAATAGTACAGCGCTTGACCCTTCTGAGAGTACCATGCCGTCAGCCCTACTATCAAATGGGTAACAGGTTCCCGTGCTAGATAATGCTGATATTCTACTGAGTCCAACATATGGAGTAGGACTAAGGTTCAAATTTACACCTCCAGCTATAGCCATTAGGCTTTGACCTGATCTAATACTCTCACATGCTAAATGCAGTGCCGAGAGCGAAGATGAGCAAGCTGAATTAACTGTCAAACTCGGCCCTGTAAGATCAAGGCAGTGACTTACCCTTGCTGCAACTTCATTCAAACTATTCCCTGCCACAGCATCAGGCACCATCTTTGCTGGTTGTAAAACATTTAAAATACTTGTAATTATGGCCTTTCTTTCTACATTACTTATATTATTAAATATCCTATTACTCGATAATTCTTTTTTTATTTCCATGTAAGTTCGATAATTAGCAAAATGCTCAGCATAGGTACTTTGTTCACAGCCTACAAAAACTCCAATACTTTTTGATCCATATCTTCCTCCATAACCTGCTTGCTGCAGAGTTTCCGACGCAATCTCAAGGAAAATTCTCTGCTGTGGATCGGTAACTTCAGCTTCACTTGGAGACATACCAAAAAACAAAGGATCAAAGTCATATGGCTTATCTATAAACCCGCCATGTTTCGTATAAGATGTATGTACAGAGTCTGCATCAGTACTAAAATAATCCTTTGATGTCCATCTTCCCTCTGGGACTTCTGTTATTACACATTTTCCAGTTTCGAGAATGTTCCAATATTCATCTAAGGTGTTTGCACCTGGTATTCTAAGGCTTGCAGCAATTATTGCTATATCCTTTATTTTTTCATTTTGACTAGTATTTTTGTTTTCAGTATCTATTTTCGATGATGCTACTTCATCAAAACCCGTGGAATAAAGTTTCTCAATATATTGTGCTAATGAATCAGGAGTCTGATATTCAAATATCAAGGTAGGATATAATTCTATCCCAAGATTTTGTCTTAAACTTTCCATAACTTTGACTGCTCCAAGTGAATCTAGGCCTAATTCAACAAAGTTTTGTCCTATATCTAGGCTTTCAAGGTTTACTTTCAACTGACTAGCAATAACTCCATAAACAGTTTCTCTAGTATTTTTTAATTTTTTAAAGTCTAATGTATTGACTTTAATTGAGGAAGACTTCTTTTCTTGCTTAATTTCTATTTTATCTATAATGTGTACTACTCCTAGGCTTTCATTTGATAATGACATCATTAATGCTCCAACTGCTTTACCTTTAGGAAGAGGATTTAATCCTTGGGCCTTTATTGCATTTAATGCAATATCACCAAGGCTTGATCCCATTCCGGTTTTAGACCATAAAGAATAATTGAGTGCAATAGTTTTTCCTGGTGCATTAACGGATTCTCTATAGAAACTGTATGCTGGCATAAATGAATTTGCTGCAGCATAATCACCAAGTCCTGCTGACCAAGCCTTTTTTGAACATGAAACTGATGATAACATAATAAAAAACTTAAGTGGCTCTTTTCTTGTAACTAAATCAGTTATCACTGTTCCCTGCACTTTAGGTTGTAAAACTTTATTAATTGCATCAATTTCTTTTTCTACAAGCTTGAAGGTAGAAGAATCCCAAGTACCTGCTGCATGAATAACACCATGTATATTTCCATATACATCATTTACTTTTATTATAAGAGCTTCCATATCATCAAGTTTTGTAACATCTACGACTTCATAAGTAACATTTGCACCAATTTCTTCAAGCTTTAAAATCAAGCTGATTTTTTCAGAGTTTTTAGTATTATCTGATATTTCTTTTTCCCACTCATCTCTTAAAGGCAATATTTCACGCCCTGTTAATACCAAGTTGATTTTTGCTTTTTTTGCAAATGCTTTTGCAATTTCTCCACCTACGGGACTTACGCCTCCCGTAATTAAGTAAGTTTCACCATCGCTTATTTCTATTTTTGATGATTTATTTATTTGTTGCACGTTGATTAAATCTCTTACGTACCGTACTCCACTACGAATAACTACTATGCCTTCACTATTTAATTCCGTTATCATCTCATTGAATAACGTTTGAGCAAGTTCTTTATTGGATTTATACTCTTTTTTATCTATATCAATGCAACATGAAGTTATAAAATCATTCTCCTGATCTATTGCAAGTGCTAGAGTTACGCCAATATTTTGTTGCGGATTAAGCACTTTATAATTTTCATTTACTGGTATGCCACTGTTTGACGCGAGAATTAATTTAATATTTCCTGTATCAAGTTTTGCTAATGCCTTCCCAATGCAGAGTACACTATAAATATCCTCATATAAAACTTCATCATCAAATACAAATTCTGATTTAAAGCTCTCACGTTTAAAATTCCAAAGATGTATTATCGCGGCTATAGGTCCTGGTATATCCTTAAAGAGTTCATCATAATCAGATTCTATTAATGGATTAATTGTAAATTTTCTATTTGAATCATAACTATATTCATTTCCTGAATTAACAATAAAAATTTTATTTTTTCCTGCATCAAATATTGATTCAAGTTCTTTACAAATACCACTTCCATCATCGAATATTATTATATTTCCAGGTGCGAATGCTTTATTAGGCTTTGAAGCTTCAGGTAACCAGTTCCAATTATAAAACCAATCGCTAGGTACCCTTACATCTTCATATCCGAAATCTGGTTTATATGTATTCCTTTCGAATGGATATAATGGTAGTTGAACCTTATTGTAATAAATGCCATCTTCAAATTTTTCGAAGTTTATATTAATTCCTAAAGAGAACAATGAAGCAAGTGTTTCTAAACATACATCAAAAGCATTCTTCTTGTGGTTTGCTGATAACAAAATAGTCTTATTATTGCTCGTCTGTATACCACTTGCCATTCCTGCGAGTACTCTATCGGGACCACACTCAATAAAAACATCTACAAAGTTGTCTGATAAACATTTTATACTTTGCTCGAACTTTACAGATGCAAGAATATGGTCAATCCAGTACTGTGCATCAAACGGCATATTCATTATTTCTCCTGTTACATTTGACACTATAGGTATTTTAGGAGAATTAAAAGTTACTCCCTCAAGCACTTCCCTAAACTCCTCTAGAATTGGATTCATAAGTGGTGTATGAAATGCCTGCGAAACATTTAATTTTTTAAATCCTATTTCTTTACTAAATAGCAATTTGCAAAATTTGTCTATTGAACTTAATTCTCCTGATATCACTTGATGTGTCCCATTGTATGCAGCAATCCAAACATTACTATTAAACTCCTTAAGTAGGTCTTCAAGAATACCACCTGACGTAAACACTGCACACATACCACCTGATGATTGTAACTCTTGCATAAGCTTTCCTCTAACTGTTACTATTTTTGCGGCGTCAGGTAGACTAATTACTCCTGATAGACAAGCTGCTGCCCATTCACCAACACTATGACCAATCATATATGAAGGTTTAACCCCGAGATCTATAAAAAGCTTTCCAAAAGCATAATCAATTGCAAAGACAACAGGTTGCGTAATATTAGTTTGTGCAAGAATCTCTTTATCAGCTTTATCGCTGTAAATTAAATCAGTTAATTTTCCATTAAGATAGGGATAAAATGCATCGCAGCACTCATCAACGTAGCTTCTAAAAATAGGTAGGTCGTCATATAACTCTCTAGCCATACCTACATATTGAGCCCCTTGTCCAGTAAACATTAAAGCAATTTTATGATGTTTATTATCCTCATTATTATCTAATTCAACTTCTTGTAGTTTATTTAATAAATCCGTGCAAGATTCTGAAACCACACTATAGCGGCATTTGAACAAACTTCTTGAGACATTTTCTGTGTAGCATATATCTCCTAAGCAATTTTCATTATTAGTTTTAAGATATGCTATTAAATTTTCAATTTTTCGCTTTAATGAATTTTTTGTATTTGCGCAGAGACATAAAACATTACTCGATCGTTCATGTTTGTTAGCCGGCATTGTTTTAACTAACTCCTTTGCCTCTTCAACAACCATATGACAATTAGTACCACCGAACCCAAAAGAATTAATGGAAGCTCGCCTTGCTACTCCCTTAGCTACTTTCCATTCCTTTGCCTTCAAAATAGTATAAAAAGGAGTTTTATTAAACTTTATTGATGGGTTAAGCTCAGTTAAATTCACATTTGGGGGCATAATTTTATTATTTAAGGAAAGTACCACCTTTATAAAACTAGCTATACCCGCACTATTTAAAAGATGTCCAATATTTGCTTTAACTGATCCTATGGCTATAGAATTTGGTTTAGGACTCCATTTTTTAAAAGCACTGTCTAAAGCTCTCACTTCACTTGGATCACCAATTTTTGTACCAGTACCATGTGCTTCAACGTATTGTATATCCTTAGGATCAAACCCATTGTTTACATACAAGGATTCAATTACCGCACGTTGTCCATCTGGATTAGGCGCCATAACTCCTATAGAATGACCATCGTTATTAATTGCACTTGCTTTAATAACTGCAAGAACTTTATCCTTATCAGCTATTGCTTTTTTTAGTGGCTTTAACAAGACTAGACCTGCACCTTCTCCTGGAACAAGACCATCGGCCTTAGCATCAAAAACACTTGATACTCCACTTGTTGATAACGCACCTGCGTTACTAAGGTAAATATACGGAGTCGGAGTAAGCAATAGATTAATTCCTCCAGCTATCGCAAGTTCACATTCGCCGCGGCGAAGGGATTCACATGCCATATGAATGGTTACTATTGAAGATGAACAAGCAGTATCTACCACAATGCTCGGTCCTTTTAAATTTAATTCCTGAGAAGTCCTAGCTGCGATCATATTCAAAATATTATCTACAAGTAAATTAGGGTGGAAATCAGTTACGCCGAACTTATTTTTCCATTCTTTAAGAATGGATTCTTGCTGCTCATTCGTAAGTGAGGTAATACTATCAAATTTCTTTAGGTTAAGCATCTTTAGAGTGTTTAAATGATATTCATAGTAGGCATTTGTACTAGCACCAATAAATAGTGCTAAACTCTTCCCACTTATTTTTTCCTTAGAATATCCCGCTCTCTCTAGTATTTCAAAGGCTAGCTCCAAGATAATTCGTTGCTGAGGGTCCATGACTGCTGCTTCGTCGCCAGATATATTAAAGAACTCAGCATCAAAATCATATACATTATCTATAAAAGCACCTGTACGACAATTTGTTTTTGCCTGATCAACATTCGCACTATAGTATTGATTTATATCCCATCTATCCTCAGGTACTTCACTAATGCTACATTTACCATTAACAATATTATTCCAAAACTCCTCAGGGCTTGATGCATCAGGAAAACGACAAGCCATTTCTATTACTGCTATATCAGCATCCTCATCCATAGATTGTACATTCGTTTTTGTAACATCAATTTCTGGGGCATTTAACTTAGGCAATTCTCTAATATATTCATCCATATCATTTATAGTTTTGCAATTGATAAGGATATCATGACTTAAATTCAATTTGAAACCATCTTCAAGCATTCCTAAAACTTGAACTGCTTTTATTGAAGTCCCACCCAATGATAAAAATGGTTTGTTAAATCCTATATACTCTACAGGTTTATCTAATACTTTCCCCCATATTTCACGTATTTTATCTGCATTTTGCCCTAGCACTGCAGGTATTAATGGTTCAACTTCCTCATTTTTTTGTGCATCATCAAATAATAATTCGTCTGAGGTAATTGTTTCGTCCATATACTCATTATTTAGAAATGACTTTACTAGCATGAAACGTTGAACTTTACCACTAGTAGTTTTAGGAATATTTTTTGATAAAACCACATACTCAATGCCAATACCAAAGGTTTCATTTATTTTTCTAAGAATATTTGCATAAAAGTTTTTTATTTTATCCTTATGTACACGAAGTGCAGAAAATAGTGCAATCTTTTCTCTTCCTTCCTTCTCATCATGCCATCCACACACTACAACTTTTCCAGGTTCTACCCCTTCAATTTCCTCTAATTTAAACTCAATATCATGAGCAAAGAAATTCTGACCATTAATAAAAATTATATCCTTAATACGTCCTGTTACACATATTTTTTTATCAATCATGAAACCAATGTCTCCTGTTTTTAACCATCCATCTTGAAGGAATTTATTGGTTGCTTCTGGATTATTAATATAACCTGAAGTAACATTGTCGCCCTTTATCTGAATTTCTCCTAACTCTTTTTCTAAAATTATTTTACCATTTTTATCTACAATTCTAACTTCCATCCCAGCAACTGGATACCCCTCATTAGCAACTTGAAAAAAATCGAGATCATTCTCATTAACAATTTTTGCTACTGAATCATTAATAAGACTATTTCTACTAATGCAGTGACTCTCTGGTTTAATTCCTATAGCTGGGAAAGCAACAGCAAGGCAAGCCTCAGCCATTCCATACACTAAAAACATACTTGTCTCTGGTAATTTACATATTGCTAATGTTTCCATAAACTCTTTAGCAAGCGGCATAGAAATAGGTTCTGCGCCGTTAAAAATCATTTTTAACGAACTCAAATTCCAAATTTCAAGATGTTTACTTGTGACTTTTTTAAGCAGCAATCTATATCCAAAATTAGGACTAGAAGTTAAAGTAATCTTATGCTCTGATATTAAATCAAACCACACTGTTGGCTTTTTTACGAAATTTATAGGATGCATGTTTATCTGAAACATACCAACAGCAATCAATGATAAGTGACAGCCAATTAGGCCCATATCGTGATAAAAAGGCATCCACGATAAAAACTTATCCTCTGAATTAAAACCAGCACCTTCAATAATCGCTTCTACATTTGTTAACAAGTTTTTATGTGTCAAAATTACTCCCTTAGGTGTATTAGTACTTCCAGAGCTGAATTGTATCAAAGCAGGCTTATCAGATGAAGACATATTTATTGAACCTTTTACAGTACTCTGCCTTAAAATTGATACATCTAACATTAACATCTCTCTACACGCTGGATATGAATCACTATTTTCCATAGCATTAATCATGGCAGAATCACTTATCAATACAGGTCTTTCAAGTATATTCCACACATTTATAAGTTTTTCTAAAGATGCACTTTTTCCATTAAATGATGAGGGAGGCGTAATTGGAACAGGTATAATTCCTCCAATTATACAAGCCCAGAAACTAACCGCGAAATCAATGTTATTTTCAAAAGAAATAATTGCAAAATCCTCTTGCTTCAAACCATTTTCTTGAAGTTCTCCTAAACAACAAATTGCTTTTTCAAGAATTTGTTCATAGGTTAAGAAAATTTCATCATTGTTTTGTATAAATAATATTCCATTGTCCTTTTGTTCTTTTGCAGCCTCTATTAATAAGTTCCCAATGTTAGTTTTATCACAATACTTACCTGTAATAGGTTTCCCACAGGAAATCGCCATTTTTACATCCTTTTTAGTTTTATCCACTTTTTTGTTATTCATATGTACATCTCCTTAATGATAGTTTTAATTAATCATATTTTTGCAGCTGGCTTTGAATAATATGTGCCTCTTTTAACATAGGTTGTAAAAAGAAATATAACAAAAATCAATAAACATACACTAAAAATATAACCATCTCCTAGCAGACTCATAACTGTTGCGGAAATAATCGGACCAATAGTTGACCCAATTCCATAAGATGAAGTAAATAATGAGCTCCCTGAGGGTATCTCTTTTTTGCTCAGGTTCTGAACTGTAACCGCTAGAGATAATGGGTATATAGGTCCTATAGCAAGACCACTTAAAAATGAAAAAATCAATCTTAGCTCAAAGCTGTTGAAAACTATAATCCCTAAAACTGTAAATACCGACATAATAATAACTATTATCAGAGTTTTGTCACGCCCAAACTTATCTGAAATATAAGTCATAGGTATAGTACCTACCATACTTCCCACTACAAATATGGCCAAAGCGTACCCAAGATTTGATATGCTATAATTTTGATGAAGAAGAAAAATAGGATAAAGGGTAATTAGTGTGGTTTCTGTAAACCCATATAAAAATGCCCCTTGAAGTCCAATAGTTACTTTTTTTAATACGTTCCCCTTCGGTTTCTCAGGAAATATTAATTTATCTTTAAAATTAACACTTACAATTAATGGACACAATATCAACGTAACTATAGGAATCATAAAAGGAATCCAGGTTTTAAATATATATAATTTTGGACCCATAACAGAACTTGCTACGAAACCTATAGCAAAAAAGAAAGAATACAAACCACTAACTATTCCTCTTGTATTATCTTCCGTTAGATCTTGAAGCATTGTCTGAACTCCAACTATAATAAAGCTTATTCCAAATCCCATAATTACCATTAATAAAAGCAAAATGAATAAATTTGAAACAAAAGGAAAAATACCACAGGCAGTTGCAGCAGCAAATGACCCTACTGATAAAATGCCTTTAATATTTTTATTCCTCATTTTTTTATCTAAGTAAATTGAACCTATTGACATGAAAAGGAAAAAAGAAGAAGAAATTATTCCAATCCACAAGTTTCCTGCATTACTCTGCTCCAAATGGGTGGAGGAAAGAGGATTAATAATCCCCAATGCAACACCAATACAAAAAGCTATTATATAAAGAGCCCATTTATTTTTTCCTAGCAACGAATTTATTTTTCCTTTTAGCTCCATAAACTCTGAATTGCCCCCTTATTTTTTATTAAGTACTGCTTTTATAGCTGGTATTTGCGTGGATCCAAACCAGTACATATCCTGTTTTCCAAATAACTTAATTGCTTCACCTGTAATATAATCTGATTTACTTGTTGATAAAAATATGGCTAAATCAGCAACTTTAACAGGCGGCATAGCGTTTTTCCTAAATGCGCCTGGAGCCATATTTGTGTCCACAAATGCAGGGCAAATTGAGTTAACCTGAATATTACTTTGCTTTAACTCTTCAGATAAAGATTTGGTAAATCCTATAATCGCATGTTTAGATGATGAATATGCACTCATTAAAGGGTAGCCAATAAATGATGAATCTGATCCCATATTAACAATTTTACCTGATTTCTGTTTAATAAAATGAGGAACAACTAGGTGGCACAGATTATAGGCACCAAATAAATTAACCTCAACTATTTTCTTCCACTCATCCTCTTTAGTTTCGGTAAAAGATTCTAGTTTTGTTATTCCTGCATTATTTACAAGTATATCTATTTTCCCGAATACTGAAATAACTTTGCTTACTGCATTTTTAACCTGATTGTAGTCACTGATGTCTGCTGTTATAGCTATAGCCTCGCCCCCAAACCTCTGAATCTCTAGTTGTGTTTCTTTAAGTTCACCGCTTGTTCTAGATATAATAGCTATTTGAGCACCTTCTTTAGCCATTTCGATAGCAATAGTTCTTCCAATTCCTCTACCTCCACCTGTTATGATTGCAACCTTCCCAAATAAGTCACCCTGATTTTTATTTTCTTTAACTCGTAAATGATGATTTAAAGTTCCGCTTTCTTGTAAATTTTCCTGTTTATTAATATAGGAAAGCATTTCCTTGGTAGCTTTAATATATTCATTCCCAAGTCCTTTAATGGTAGATTCATTATACATATTCTTTGAATATTCTATTTCCAAATTTAACTCACCATTTACTATAGAGAAAAAGAATTCGATTGATGAAATTCTCTTTTGCTCAGGATGCGAATACCTTTTATCAAGTTCATCCTTTGAAAACTCGAACACATCATATTCAGGAATATCTCTGTTTCCTAAGTAATTTGCCCTTATAGAAGTTAAATTTAAGTCGGGATACATATATGCCGGTAGCTTATCTGAAACCAAATCATAACTTATACCCTTAAGTGGAACACTATTCATTCCATTTGTAATTTTATAAACTATTTCTTGCCATTCTTCATTATGTCCTATAGTGATTCCTAATGGATAGTTTATTGCAAAGTTTCCTGCTGTCTGAAAGAAAGTATTGTTATTTCCCAAATCCCTTCCATTCATTCTATGGCTAACTACTACCCATGATTTGTTATAAAACCCTTGTAACATCTTATAAAGTGGCGCAAGCATAATTGGATATACATTCACTTTAAAAATTTTTTTTGCTGTAGTCTGGAGCTGCCTTGTTTCAACTTTATTTAAAGTAAAAATTTCTATTTTAGCAGATTCCTCAGTATTATTTCCTAAGTTTACATCAGTGGGGATTTTAAAAGAATAAAAATCTGAAGGGAATTGCCTTTTGTAGTAATCTACAAAATCGAAGCATTTATTCTTTTTTTCGCTATCAACTTGCATAACAAAATCTTTATATGATTTTGTTTTCTCGACCTTAACTTCTTTGGTTCCCATTATAAGTTGTCCATAAATATTCCATATTTCCTTAAATAACAATTGATTTGTTATAAGATCTGAAATAAGGTGATGACCAATTATTGAAATATCATACTCGCAGTCACATGCCTTAATAACAATAACTTTCCAAAGAGGCCATTTGTCTACTTTTAATTCCAAAATAATGTTATCAGTTAAATTCTTTACCGCACTATTTCTTTCCTGAGCATTCATATGAGAACCATCATAGAAATCTGCTTCTACTACTTTGTCTTCAGTTAAGAATTTCTGCAACCACTTTCCTTCTTTATTAACTAATACACTTCTTAAAACATCCTGGCTATTAGTTACTATAGAAAGAGCTTTATTAAACAATGTATAATCTAAAAGCTGTTTATATAAAAATCTCGTATATCCAGTCCACTGGTATGGGTAATCAAAATAATACATTAACCAATTTTGTGCCGGTGATAAGGGTATCTCATTCAATAATGATTTATCTATTGCTAAATCATTATTATTATCGACCTTTAGCTTTCTTTGAGATAGCTCACTCAAAGCTTTCCGATCAAGCTTCCCATTTGGTGTTTTTGGTAAAATATGAATCCACTCAAAATGGTGAGGAATCATATAATAAGGGAGTTTTCTAGATATACATTCTTTTAGATCGCTATCATCTACTTTATTTCCACAGACCCAAGCAATCAATTGTTTCTGACCCTCAATATAGTCCACCGCAATTACAGCTACTTCATTAATGCTTGGGTGACCTCCAAGTACTGCTTCAATTTCTCCTAGTTCAACTCTAAATCCTCTTATTTTAACCTGATTATCTATTCGTCCAAGATAATCATAACTTCCATCTGAGCGTCTTGTGGTTAAATCTCCTGTTCGATATAAGAAATCTCCTGGAACGTCATTAAATGGATTAGTTTTAAAATTTTCTTCAGTCTTTTGTCTATTATTCATGTACCCTTTGGCAATCTGAATACCACCAATCCAAAGTTCTCCTATTTCTCCATCAGTAAGTTCATTCATATTTTTATCTAGATTTTTTATAAATACATTTGTAATTGGCTTCCCTATTGGAATACTATTTTCCCCATCAGTTCCAGGCCTCTTATCAATCATGTGGAAAGTAACATCAATAGATGCCTCTGTAGGTCCATATAGATTTGCAAGACCTATCGACAACCCATTCTTGTCTATCCATTTTTGTATTATTGGCATAGGAAGAGCCTCACCGCTGAAAATAAGCCACCTTAAATCTTTAAAATCATAATTATCGTCATCTATTGCATTTACAAATTCACCAAATAATGATGGTACAAAATGCATTACATTAATCTTAGTATCTATTAGCCATTTGGCGAGGCCCCAGGGATTTTTTACGATTTCTTTTCTGATAGGACATACTGTGCCTCCATACATTAAAGGCCAAAAAAGCTCCCAAACAGATATATCAAAGCAGCAAGATGTCTTTTGAGCAACGCGTTCTCCTATTTTAAGCTTAAATGTATCTTGGTGCCACTTTAACCTATTCATATAACCACTATGTCCGAGCATAACTCCTTTAGGATTTCCCGTTGAGCCCGAAGTATATAGAATCGTCATTAAATCATCAGGTGAATTTATATATTCTGGTGCAATGCCTGACCCTACTATCCATTCTTCTTTCGAAAACTCATTATAGTTATGTTTTGAATTCATAGTTGAGCCATAATCCAAATATGTAACAATTTTTATTGAAGAATCTTCTTTTACTAATTCACTTAATTGCTCTTCTAATAAATGCTCAGTAAGTATAATCTCTATACCTGAATTGTTAATTATATATTGAACACGCTCAGTTGGATAAGCAGGATCTACTGGTACATAAGCTGCACCTGCTTTCATAATAGCAATCATCCCAATCAGCATTATAGGACCTGGAAATACCATTATTCCAACAAGAGAACCGTTTTTAATACCTTGATTTCTTAAATGATTGGCAAGCTTGTTTGATATGCAATCTAGTTCCTCATACGTTATGATTTCATCGTTATACATTATTGCTACTGCATTAGGTGTGAGTTTACACTGTTTCACAATTTGCATATATGGTATTTGATTTGTATCTTCTAAGTAATCTTTAGTTATTTCTTTATTTTCTTGATAAATGTTATCATTTTCAATTAATAAGGCCATTTCGTTTATTGTTCTACATCCGAAAAGGGAATTTTTATCAACTTCACCATGAAGCTTACACACTCTTGTTATTATACGAATAAGTTGTAGCGAATCAATTCCAAAATCTGACTCTAAATCCCTATGCACATCCTCTTTACAAATAGTTGTACAACAAACTTCCTCAGTGGTTTTAAGAAGCTCCAAAAGTAACATCTCGTCGCTAGAAATTTCAGGTTTTAGTATTTTATCATTGAGCTCTATTTTAGAATTTGCAAGAGAATTAAGATTATCTATAAATTTCCCAATTAATAGATCAATATCATCTTCCTTAAAATGTAGGCTATCATAATTGGATGTGATAAGTATTTTATTATGAAATATCTCGATAAGATTGTCTATAGTCCCTACGTTAGTTGATGTGTATGCTTCATAATCAATTATTTTTAAGTCACCATATCTCTCTTTGATCCCTGTATTCCCAACGAAAGAAAGATATAAATTTGATTTTAGAGTTGATCTTACAATAGCCGCTGTTGTTTTAGGCATTACTCCACAAACAAGCATGTCCTGCTCTTTTGCCATTTTAGCAGTAGCGTATGTTTGAGATCTATCTATTCCTGCAGATATGTTATCTTTTATTTCCTCATCTACCTTCATAACTAATGTTATCCAGTCCTCATCAGTATCCTTTAAATTAAAACCTAATGACATATTCTGTGCAAAACAACCTACAATTCCCGTTGCATCAATGCTAGGATATACCTTGCCACTAGTTGGTAAATTTAAAACTATTTGGTTACTTTCTTTATCAATTTGTGCTATTGATTTTAGATAAGAACTAACTATAAGAGTAAATAAAGAAACTCTCCATGCTTTTGATTTGTCTAAAAGAAGATTAGTAACATGCTCGCTTATCCAATATTTTTTTGTCTTTACCTGAGCATATTCATTATTAGGATTAGGATTAGCATTATTAAGAGGTTTGAATTTATACTTTGCTTTCCCATAAGTTTGTATATAATCTTCTAAGTTTTTATTCTCCTTAGGATCATTCCAATTATTAATTTCCGAAACTGCTTTATTATAGTCTAGTACTTTTAATCCCTCTGGTAAGTTCGTATTGATGCCTTGTATTTTTGCGCAGTATATCTCTAGCATTTCTCTAAGTATTTGCTGATTTCCGAGTCCATCTGAAACCAAGTGATTATTTGCGAATATTAACTCATATTGAGTATTGTTTGTTTGAATAATCATAAACTTATGAAGTGGATATGTGAAGATATCGAAGGGCTTATTTAGAATTGTTTCGATTGTTTTCTTTATTGCTAGTTTTTTGACTTCTTCTCTCAAATTTCTTATATCTTGCACTTCAATTTCAGGTAATACAGGATTACTAAGTATATTAAGTTTATAATCCTTAAAATTTTTCGCATCTTTTTCTGCTTGAAACTCAGAGCATAAAATAGGATGTCTTTTTACTAGTTCAAGCCAACTTTCCTGTAAATGATTTATTTGCAATTGCCCCTCAATTTTTACCCCTGAACAAATAGTTAGTGTACCTACTGACCAATATGATATTAAAAAGGGGTATTGGGCATTTAAAGTTATTAACTCCTCTGTTTCATCTTGACTTAATTTTTCTACATTATAAAATTCCTCAAACATAAGAACAATTTCGCCTATTGTTTGCAGTGACATTAACGATGTTATAGGATACATAAATGTAAATTCCTCTAGTTGCTCATCGGGCACAATCTTCATTAATTTATTCATAAGTGTTACCATTTTAATTGAATCAATTCCTAAGTCACTTTCAAGAAACATTTCACAATCAAGGTCTATTGTCTTATGTCCAGTTACGTTTGCTATAAGCTCGTATACTTGCATCTTGATATTTGCTACATTTATCTGATTAATACACATTTTATATTCCCCTTCCATATGTAATCTACATCCCTTGTGAGGTTCTCTTTTAGGTTATGTACTTAGCATTTTTATGTTTAATATTCATTTTATGTATAATACTAACATTATCTTAGTAAATTATATAATATAATTGTTACTATTGAGTTAAGATGTCTATATGTTTATGTTAAAAACTACCGAATATTTTGTCTAAAAATAGATTATTATGTTTTATGCACTGTTTGTTTTTTAATAATTTAACGAAAAATCACTGATTTCTATTTAATTGTTAAATTTTACACTTCATTATTACCTTTTGCGAAAAAAAATAGAAGGACACCCGCAGGTGTCCTTCTATTTTATCTTAACCTTATCTCTCATCAGCTATAAAATATAATCCTAATATTTCGGGCCCAGTATGTGAGCCTATTGCAGTACCAACATAATTTAAAATAACGTCTTTTACGTTTCCATGCTCCCTAACCAATTTCTCTAAAGCAATTGCATCGCTAAGACAATCCCCATGACTTATGGCAATAACTTGCTCTTTATTTGGATCTGTTCTTTCTTTGAATTTTTGAACTATAGTATTTATTGCTTTTTTTCTCCCCCTGCATTTAGAAAAAGAAGTAAGTCGCCCTTCATTATCCACAAACAAAACAGGTTTTATATTTAACAATATACCAACAGCTGCAGCAGAACTTGATATTCTTCCACCTCTTTTTAAATGATTTAAATCATTAACTGTAAACCAGTGGTTAATCTTAAGTTTATTTTCCTCAAGCCAGGTAACTATCTTTTCTTTAGAATCTCCTCCATTTAACATTTCATAAGCATAATGGACTAAAAGTCCTTCTCCAAGACTTGCGCATTTACTATCTACTATACTTATGTCAGCTCCAGGTAACTCTTCAAGTATAGTTTCTCTTGCTATATTAGCACTATTTATAGTTCCTGTTAATGCAGAAGACATGGCAATATATATTATAGATTTTTCTTCCTTTGCAGCCTTTCTAAAAACCTCTTCATATCTTTGACTATTTATCTGTGAGGTAGTTGGCATTTCTCCCTGCCTTAAAGCATCATAAAAATCCTTACGATTAATATTTTTTCCAAAGTCATCTTCTACTGCTTGACCTTTAAAGTTACATATTAAGCCTAAAGACACTATGTTTTTTTGCTGAATATACTCTAGAGGTAAATCGCATCCTGAATCTATTACTAATATTATCTCACTTGGTGTTTTACTCATAACTTTATTCCCCTTTGCCATTCTCATAAATATTATCCCTACCATCTATTATGTATGATTTATAGATACACTTCAATACCAAAAAAAAAGAAAAGTATATATACTTTTCTTAAAGTCGCCCAAATAAAAATTAATACTTATACTATGCATTTATTAATTATTCTATGAATTTATTATTTATTCCACTACCTTACCAATTTTTCTAAATTTATAATATCTCTTTGTAAGTAATGAATCTATAGGTTCCTTTATTAATCTGCCGAGTGACTCCTCTAAATTACGTTTAATACTATCTGCCATCTCATCTACATTAGTATGCGCTCCACCTAGTGGCTCTTTTATAATTCTATCTATTATTCCAAAATCAATTAAATTTTGAGCTGTTATTTTCATTGCATTAGCCGCTTCTTTAGCACGGCTTGCATCTTTATATAATATACTAGCAAACCCTTCAGGTGATAAAATAGAATATATTGCATGCTCAAGCATCCAAACTTCATCTGCTACCGCCATTGCTAATGCTCCACCACTTCCACCTTCGCCTATAATTATAGAAATTACTGGTGTTTTTAAAGTTGATAACTCCATAAGATTTCTAGCAATCGCCTCGCCCTGACCTCTTTCCTCTGCTCCTAGTCCACAATATGCTCCAGGAGTATCTACAAGGCAAATAACAGGCCTTTTAAATTTTTCTGCCTGTTTCATAAGTCTTAAAGCTTTTCTGTAACCCTCTGGGTTTGGCATACCAAAGTTTCTCTTAATATTTTCCTTTGTGTTGTTTCCTTTTTGCTGGGCTATAACAGTTACAGAAATACCATTAAACTCTGCAATCCCACCTACAATAGCAGAATCATCTCCAAAATACCTATCACCATGAAGTTCCATAAAAGAATCAAAGATTTTATTTATATAGTCAAGCGCAGTAGGACGCTCCACTAGCCTTGCAATGCTTACTTTATCCCAAGCATTTAAATTTTTATATGCTTCTTTTTTCATATCATAGAGTTTAATTTCCATCTGTCTTATTTCTTTTTCCAAATCCATATTTTGATCTGTCGCTAATTTTTTCAGCTCATCTATTTTACTTTTTAACTCACACATGTGCTTTTCAAAAGGTAAAGTTCCCATAAAATCTCACTCCCTATATGTTACTTTAATCTTTCTCTAGTAGCTATGAATGAATTTTTAATATTTCAGTTAAAGTATCCTTCATAACTTTTCTATCCACTATTTTATCTATGAATCCCTTTTGGAGCAAAAATTCAGCCCTTTGGAAGCCCTCAGGCAATTGCTGATTTAGTGTTTGCTCAATAACTCTTTTACCTGCAAACCCTATTAGTGCATTAGGTTCTGCAAGAATTATATCCCCAAGCATAGCAAAACTTGCTGTAACTCCACCTGTAGTTGGATCTGTAAGAACAGTTATATAGAGACCACCTTTCTCATTATGCCTTGCAATGGCTGCACTAGTTTTAGCCATTTGCATAAGAGAAAATATACCTTCTTGCATTCTAGCTCCCCCTGAGGCTGTAAATATAATGATTGGCTTTTCAACTTCAGTCGCTCTTTCAATTGCCCTTGTAATTTTCTCTCCAACAACGCAACCCATGCTTCCCATCATAAAATTACTATCCATAACTGCAATTATTGTATCTAGGCCATTAATCTTACCTTCTCCAGTTAATACGGCTTCATTTAATAAAGTTTTATCACGCATACTTTGGAGTTTATCTGTATATCCTTCAAAATCTATAGGATTATCCGAAATCATAAACTCATCGTATTCTATAAAAGTTCCAGCGTCTATTGTGTAGTTTATTCTTTCTCTAGATCCAATCCTAAAATGAGTTCTACAATTTAAGCATGTCATTACACTATTCTCTAAATCTTTATTATAAAGGATTTTACCACAGGTCTCGCATTTAACCCACATTCCTGAAGGGATAGTCGGCTTTTTCTCACCATCTTCATTTTCTGAATTCTTAACTTCCATATATTTACTTTTTTTAAATATACTTCTAAACTCAAACATATAGCTACCCCTTTCTAAAAACACACATATCATATAATTTATAACATTTAAAATAGATGTTTACATTTATAGTTTAAACTTTCATGTAATAAATTCCAGTATGTATTTAGCTACTATTTTAAATATCTTTAAACTCTTTACTAATAAAACTAGTATCAAAATTTCCATTTATAAATTTCTCGTTATTTACTATTTTGAATTGGAATTCAATATTTGTGTCCACACCTTCTATTATAAACTCACCTAATGCACTTCTCATTTTACATAAAGCTTCTTCTCTATCTTTTCCGTGCACAATAAGTTTTCCTATCATAGAGTCATATGTCGGTGGAATTTTATAACCTTGATATGCGGCACTGTCAATTCTTACTCCATACCCTCCAGGTACATGAATTGATTTTATTTCACCTGGACAAGGCATAAAATTCTTATTAGGATTCTCTGCATTTATTCTACATTCAATAGCATGCCCTTGAATTTTTATATCCTCTTGTTTATAAGGAAGCACTTCTCCTGAAGCAATTCTTATCTGAGCTTTAATTAAATCTACTCCAGTGATCATCTCAGTTACTGGATGCTCCACCTGTATCCGAGTATTCATCTCCATAAAATAGTATTTACCGTATTTATCTAATAAAAATTCTATTGTTCCAGCACTTTTATAATTAATAGACCTAGCCGCTTTAATTGCAACCTCACCCATCTGTTTTCTGAGTTCTTCTGTCATTACAGCTCCTGGCGCCTCTTCTATTACTTTCTGATTCCGTCTTTGAACGGAACAATCCCGCTCACCAAGGTGAATAACATTTCCATGTTCATCTGCAAGTATTTGAAATTCTATATGTCTTGGTTCTTCTATAAACTTTTCCATATACATTGTATCATCACCAAAAGCAGTTTTTGACTCTGCTTTAGCAGTATTGTATGCTGTTATAAGTTCCTCTTCTTTTTTAACAACCCTTATACCACGACCACCGCCACCTGCTGAGGCTTTTATCATTACAGGATATCCTATTTTTTGCGCTGCGCTTATTGCATTTGCCTCATCAATTATCGCTCCATCTGAACCGGGAACTACTGGTACTCCAGCATTTATCATTATTTCTCTAGCCTTTAACTTATTGCCCATATTATCGATATTTTGTGAATTTGGACCTATATACTTTATATTGCATTCTTCACACATCTGAGTAAACTTGCTATTTTCAGATAAAAATCCATATCCAGGATGAATTGCCTCCGCACCAGTAAGCACAGTAGCACTTAGGATGTTTTGCATATTTAAATAACTATCCTTAGATTTAGCAGGCCCAATACATATAGCCTCACCTGCCATTTGAGTATGAAGGGCATCTTTATCTATCTCAGAATATACAGCCACAGTTTGAATACCCATTTCATTACACGCCCTGATTATCCTTACTGCTATCTCGCCTCTATTAGCAATTAATATCTTCTTAAACATATTATTTACCTTCCCTACACTTAAAATTATTAACTAAAGCGTTTTTTAGTAATTACAAACCTACTGCAAACGTAATTTCAGCTTCTGCTGCCTTTTCTCCATTTACTGTAGCTATTGCCTTTCCAATCCCAACAGGACCCTTCATTTTGATTATTTCTACCTCAAGTTTTAATACATCACCTGGGACAACTTTCTTTTTAAATCTAGCTTTATTAATACCACCAAAGTAAGCAATTTTACCTTTGAAACCTTCCATACTTAAGAGTGCTACTGCCCCAACCTGAGCAAGAGCTTCAATAATTATTACCCCTGGAAGTACGGGCTCCGCTGGAAAGTGCCCTTGAAAGAAATACTCATTCATAGTAATATTCTTATATCCCACTGCTCTCTTCCCTGGTTCTAATTCCTCTACCTTATCCACAAATAAAAATGGATACCTATGAGGAATAATCTCTTGAATTTGTTTTATGTCTAAAGTAGTACCTATTATATTTTCCATATTAATACTTCCACCCTTCACACACTTAAACTAGTGGACGCATGATAGTCTTAAACTACCATTTTACCATTACTCTTGAATTATTTTAAATAATGGCTGTCCGTATTCTACCATATCTTCATTTGAAACTAACACTTCTACAATTTCTCCATCTACTTCACTTTCAATTTCATTCATAAGCTTCATAGCCTCTAAAATACAAAGTGTATCTCCAACCTTAACCTTAGAACCAACTTTTACAAAATTCTTTGATTCAGCACTTGGGGAAGTGTACATAGTTCCAACAATAGGCGATTTAACCACAAATACATTTTCCTCATGTATTGATTTAGATGCATCTTTTATATTTCTATCTATATCATTTTCTAGTTTTTCTACATACAATTCATTTGTAGCTACCTTTCCACTAGTTAATGGATCTCTAACTTGCTCCACAGTCGTAGTATTTATAGGCATTCTTTCTACTATAACCTGTTGCTCTTTTTTCTCCATCTTTATTCTAATACCCTCTGTCTCAATTTCAAAACAAGTAATCTTTGAATCACTAACGGTTTTAATTAGCTCCTGAATGTTTTTGTAATCCATAATTATCTACCATCCCATTTTTTTAATAATATAGTAGCGTTGTGACCACCAAATCCAAAGGAATTTGACATTGCATATTTAAGCTGCTGTTTTCGCCCTATGTTTGGAACATAATCTAAATCACACTCTTCATCTGGCACTTTATATCCTATTGTTGCTGGTACAAAACCTTCTTCTAAGGCTTTTGCACATATTATAGCTTCTATCGCTCCTGATGCTCCTAGAAGATGTCCTGTCATAGACTTTGTCGAACTTACAGGTACTTTATATGCATATTCTCCAAAAGTAGTTTTTATAGCCGCAGTTTCAAACTTATCATTATATGGAGTACTTGTTCCATGTGCATTAATGTAGGATACTTCTTCTGCTTTTACATCTCCATCACTAAGTGCCATTAACATTGATCTTGCTGCACCCTCTCCATTCGGTGATGGTGAAGTTATATGATATGCATCACAAGTTGATCCATAACCTTTCATCTCAGCATATATTTTTGCTTTTCTTTTTTGGGCATGTTCTAAAGATTCAAGTATAACTATACCTGCGCCCTCTCCCATAATAAATCCACTCCGCTCTTTATCAAAAGGAATCGATGCTCTTAAAGGATCTTCGCTTTTACTTAAAGCAGTAATCGCCGCAAACCCGGCTAAAGTCAATGGAGTTATTGATGATTCTGAGCCTCCAGCTATTACCATATCTGCTCTTCCGTCTTGAATCATATGAAAAGCGTCTCCTATTGCATTAGTCCCTGTAGCGCAAGCCGTAACTACACTAGTGCACATACCTTTAGCACCATACCTTATTGCAATGTTTCCTGCTGCCATATTACCTAGTATCATAGGTATTACATATGGCGACACCCTATTAGGTCCTTTTTCCAAAAGCTTCTTATATTCTTGCTCAGTAGTACTAATTCCACCTATTCCTGAACCAATTACTACTGCTAATTTTTCACTATCTATAGCTTTCAAATCTATTCCTGAGTCTTTAATTGCTTCATCTGCTGCAACAATTGCATACTGACAGTATTTATCCATTTTTCTAGCTTCTCTTTTTTCCAGGGATACTGTTACATCAAAATCCTTAACCTCTGCACCAAGCTTACATTTGAAGTCTGATACATCGAAAGACTTAATTGTATCTATGCCACAAGTACCTTCCTTTATATTATCCCAAAAACTATTTATATCATTTCCTATAGGAGTAACTGCTCCCATGCCTGTTATAACAACTCTATTTTTCATAAAGTGAACCCTCCTTCAAATCATCACCCAAGGTGCATTTAAATAAATATAAATCCAGTATTCTAGTCTATTTTCATGTTCCTAAAGGTGCTATATTAACTGCTCTTGAAACTACATTACCATTCCACCATCTACGTTTATAACTTGACCTGTTATGTATGAAGCTTCCTCTGATGCTAAAAATGCTACTGCATTAGCTACATCTTCTGGCCTTCCAAGTCTCTTTAATGGAATACTGTTTATTATAGCATCTTTTGCCTTTGTGGGCAAAGCTTCAGTCATATCTGTTTGGATAAATCCTGGTGCTATTGCATTACAAGTAACTCCACGACCTGCAAATTCTCTAGCTACTGCCTTTGTCATTCCTATTATGCCTGCCTTTGATGCAGAATAATTCACCTGACCTGCATTCCCAGTAATCCCTGACACTGATGATATATTAATTACTCTTCCACTTCGCTGCTTAAGCATTATGGCTGATACATGCCTTGTGCAATTAAATGCACCCTTTAAATTAATATCTATAACACTATCAAAGTCCTCTTCCTTCATTCTCATTAGAAGACCGTCCTTTGTTATCCCAGCATTATTAACTAGAATATCTATATTCCCAAATTCTTCAATACACCTTTTCATCATATGCTCTACATCACTGTAACTACTAATATCAGCTTGAACTGCTAAAACCTTAACACCCAAAGCTTCTATTTCTTTAACTACTTCTTGTACTGCACCAGCACTATTTCTGTAATTAACAACTATGTTTGCCCCAAGCTTTGCTAGCTTCACAGCTATAGCTCTTCCAATACCACGACTAGCTCCTGTAACTACTGCTGTTTTTCCTTTTAACATAAATTTGTGATCTCCTTTGCGTCTTTCATAAGGCCTTATTTCTTAATTAATTTCATTTTTTAAGCAATTCAACTGCTTTATTTAAAGATGCCATGTCTTCTACATTAACCATTGTAAGTTTTCTATCTATTTTCTTAACAAATCCACTTAGTACTTTACCTGGTCCTATTTCTACGAAGGTATCAACACCATCTTTTATCATATTTCTTATAATTGTTTCCCACAAAACAGAACTCATTACTTGAAGTTTTAAATTAGATTTTATATCATTTTTGCTCTTTATATAATCACCATTAACATTTGTCATTAATGGAATATCAATATTTTTAAGTTCTATATTTTCAAGTTCGATTTCTAATTTCTCTGCTGCTGGTTTTAACATTGAAGTGTGGAATGGAGCACTTACAGATAAAAGCACTGCTCTCTTTGCACCTTTTTGCTTAGCTATTTCACAAGCACGTTCCACTGCTGCTATTTCCCCGGCAATTACTATTTGTCCTGGGCAATTTAAGTTCGCAACCTCAACTATTCCACAGGTGCTAGCTTCACTACAAGCTTCTTTAGCTAAATCAGGCTCAAGGCCCAGAATAGCCGCCATAGTTCCTATTCCTACAGGCACTGACTCCTG